>Ga0163111_10001236_pt1 | contig 15610 bp, 15 predicted proteins | sample CRUFie1St18metaG_FD_109645 | JGI IMG/M metagenome (GOLD analysis project Ga0163111, IMG submission 109645) | Marine microbial communities from the Costa Rica Dome - CRUD Field 142mm St18 metaG | ecosystem: Environmental > Aquatic > Marine > Oceanic > Photic zone | place: Costa Rica: the Eastern...
CATCTAAAAAATGCTCGATGGATAACAATAGTATATCTCCTTCTTTTGCAAAAGCTTTGGCTTCCGCTAACATCAATTCCAGTCCTAATAGAGCATGTAAACCTAAATTAAATACTGGAACTTCCCACGCATCTTGGAGTCTTTTACTATCAATTCCAAAGGCTAAGTTGGAGCCACCAACTAGAATAACTTTGTCTTCTTCTATTGCTTGAATGCGTTGATGTTTATCAATCATTCCTGCCAAAAAATCATTGCCTTTTCTTTGGGGTTGATTCACACAATACGCAATACCAACATACCCCATCAGGATTATCATCGCTAATATTATTATGTTAAGAACAAACTTCTGCATATTTTAGAATTGAAAGTAAATAAATTGTTGTGATTTTCCTGTAAAATAGAATAGGACAAAAACCAATAAACAATACGTAAAGAAGCGCAATGCTTTTCCTTTATTCGCAGCAATTTTCTGAAAAGCATATTCATCTCTTCGTCCCACCCATTCTATTAGAACAAACAACATTAAAAGGGCTAATACATTACTTGGTCTTACTTCTGGAATGGACAATAGAGACGGCGAAAAGATAGTTCCCAAATAGGACATTGCATGACCTAAATTATCTGCTCTAAAGAAAATCCAAGCCAAGGTACTCAAACCGAAGGTTACACTCATTTGTATAAATTCCTTAACCGTTGGCAACATCCGATTTTCTGCGACTATTCCTAGGTTGTTTCGATTATTATTGGTTAACAACAAAGGCAAAAAATAGATGGCATTCAAGGCTCCCCAAACAATAAATGTCCAGTTGGCACCATGCCAAAAACCACTAACGATAAAGATGATAAATGTATTTCTCAAACGCATACTGGTTCCCCCTCTACTCCCTCCTAATGGAATATACAAGTAATCTCTAAACCATGTTGATAAGGAAATATGCCAACGTCGCCAAAACTCTGCTATATCTCTAGAAAAATAGGGAAAAGCAAAGTTTTTCATTAGGTCAAAACCAAATAACCTAGAAGTTCCAATGGCAATATCCGAATAGCCAGAAAAATCACCATAAATCTGAAAGCTGAAAAATATTGCTCCAATGACTAAGGTACTCCCCGAATAGTCTGTATAGTTATTGAAGATCAAATTAGCAAACTCGGCACAGTTGTCGGCTATGACCACTTTCTTTGTTAAGCCCCAAAGAATTTGTCGCATACCATCTACGGCCTTGGAATAATCAAAAACACGCGGGGTATAAAATTGTGGCAACAAGTGCGTAGCACGTTCAATAGGCCCTGCAACCAACTGAGGAAAGAAACTAACAAAGGCGGCAAAAGCAATGAAATCATCTGTAGGTTGTAGTTTTTTTCGATAAACATCAATAGAATAGCTCAATGTTTGGAAGGTATAAAAACTGATTCCTACAGGCAAAATGATTTTGAGTGAACTGGCACTAAAGCCTACACCAAAGAAGGAAAACGCTGCAATAAAATTATCTAAGAAAAAATTGTAATACTTAAAAAAGCCCAGCAGCCCTAAATTTACAATCAAACTAGCCGCCAATAGTAGTTTGCGTTGACTGGATTTTTCAGCCGTCGCTAAGCCCCGTCCTACCGCATAATCTACCACGGTACTAAATAAAATTAGTGACAAACATCTCCAGTCCCAACAGCCATAGAAAAAATAACTCGCTCCAACAATCAATGCGTTTTGGAGTTTAAGATTTTTAGCTGCTAAAAACCAATATAAGATAAAGACTATAGGCAAAAAAAGCGCAAACTCAACGGAGTTAAATAACATTGGTACGTATAATTTCAAATAAGTTAGCTTAGACGATGCAGTCGATAACTTATTGCTGTTGTTATAAAAAAATAGCCGATCTTTACGGAGATAATAGTTTATTCCTTACAATAAATATTGGCTGCCAACACGGCTACGTGATAAAGTTTGTAGCGCATCTTTTGGGGCAATAGTTTAAAGAGAAAACTCTTATCTATAAAACGAATCATAAATTCTGTTCTAAAGAATTTGAAAATCGCAGATTTGGGGAATGTTGGATCAAAAATCCAACGATGTGGGTATATTTCTATAATCTCTGGCTTTGCAAGAAATAGCTTTTTGCCTGATCCCATGGCATGGTAACGGCGATCCAAAAATTCTCTAAAGGTTTTAAAATCATCGTGATAAATCCACGTATTCCACCAAATAAAAATTTTAATCCCGTATTGGTGTTTGGCTCTAAATCCCAATTCATAATCTTCTAGGTCATTCATTCCTACAGCCATGCCTCCTATACGATCCCAAGTCGATTTTAGCAAAGATATATTGCCTCCACTTAGCGAACAGTTATCAACCTTTTCTATCGGTTCAGGATCATTTTTGTACCAAGAATGTTCTACTTCTACGCGCCATTCTGCAAAATCGCCTTCAACAAGTTTAGGATCAAACAAAGCAGGTCCATCCAAAATTGCAGGCTGCTCGGTTCGTTGGGTATGAAATTCATAATGACTCGCCAACGATTCTGGATTGGGGCGGCAATCATCGTCAAAAAACACTAAAATTTTCCCATGCGCCTGTTCAGCGCCTGTATTTCGAGCATTGGCTCTACCTGCATTCTCCTTATGAATTGGTCGAATAGGAAAAGGATATTCATTTTTTAGCTGTTCCAAAACCTCTTTTGTATTGTCTTTGGAGCCATCGTTGACAATAATCGCTTCAAAATTTTTAAAGGTCTGTGCTTTTAAAGCATCTAGTATATTTGTAATCTGACTAGCTCGATTGTAGCTTGGAACAATAACAGAAATATCCATTATTTATGCTTATTTATTTCTTGAAGTTGTTTGACAGCACAAAGGTAACACATTATTGCTTCATGAGTAGCACTTTACTGTGTTAATCATCTGTACTATTTTTTTAGTTCATCAATCATTAAAAACTCTTTTCTTGCCCCAAATTTATTGGAGAATCGAGGAATTCGATAGAACAAATAAGGCAATGCTTTAGCGAGAAGCCTCACCTGATCTTTATACGCTTTTTTGTAAGTTTTCTTAGAAATGAGTGCAAAGAGCATATTGGCAGGTGCTGCTAATCCATATTGTAGTAATAAATAAATTAAATACCTGCTATATCCTTGTTTATAATAACTCAATCCAACACTTACAAACTCCTGCAAACTCATATGGTGATTTCCACTTGCGCCCTGTTTATGTATGAAAACATTGTGTGGATCGTAGATCATTTTGTATTGTTTTCGTATTCTGTTATAACACCATTCTGTCTCTTCTGAATACAAGAAAAAATCTGGATCAAAGCCCTTCGTTGTTGTATAAACAGCTCGCTTGAGCAACATAAATGCCCCTGAAACGGTCTTTACAGTACTAATGTCTTTTACGACTGGATTATCAATTTGAAATCGTGCCAAATGGAAGATTGGCAAACTATACCATATCTTTCTTAACGGTTGTCCTTGAAAAGTATTGTATCGACAGAAAAAAGGCGTTCCATCAGCCAATATTTGGGCACAAGAATATAAATCGGCCTTTTCTTCTTGCAATATCGTCAGGCTTCTTTGTAGGGTATCCTCTTTGACTTCTGTATCAGAGTTTAACAACAGAAAATAGTCTCCCTGTGCTGCTTCCATTCCCAAATTATTTGCTCGTCCAAAACCTTCATTCACTGCACTCTCTATCAATACTAAATCAGGGTATTTTTCCTTAAACTTGATAGGCGGTACATCCTTAGAAGCATTATCCACCAATACAATCTCATAGCTATAAGTTGTTTTGGATGCTAATATGGTATCAATACATTTGCAAGTGAGCTCAAACGTATTGTAATTGATGATGACTATTGATAAATCGACCTTTTTCATAATTTTGCTATCCGCTACTCTCGCACCTGCTTATATTTTCCTAAACAGTAATTAATAAAAATCTTTAATCGGGATCCTCTTATACTTCTGTAGCGCATTACCAATCGCAAATATTGCTTCAAAAATGCCCATTTGAAAGGCATATTGACTTTAAAACAAACCTCTATTAAGGCAAAACTACGAACGGCATCATTGGCATATTCATACCAATTTTTTGACGCGGTTGAAGTATTTAAAATATCTTCTATTTTCTTTGGCTCAGGTTGGTGGATAATTGGACTATTGTATATTGTCTCTAATTGTCGTTGCCAACTGGACAACAGCATATATTCTTCGATATAATTTTCTATAATAGGTTGGACTGCTGTTTTATAAGCTCCCGTTTCTAATTCTTTTGTTATAAACTCAAAATACTCTGCTCGATTCGTATAAGTCAATAGCGCTAACAGTGCATCGGGGTATAATTTTCGAGTTTCAGCTCCCATGACAACTGCTCCCTCTCCATAAGACAGAATTGGCGTTGCTCCATGAAACACGGCTTCCTGCATTCCTAAACCTGTTGGCAAAGGATAAGCATCAACTACGTAATCCGCAATTTTGTAATAAATAGTTGGATCAATAATTTTGCCCATTAATTTCAAATTATCGACAGGGCTGATATTCGGACAGTTTTTCTTAAAATCAGATAGTGCAGGTCCAATAACGACTAAAACACAATCAGGATGATCGTTCAAAAAAGCATTCCATTCCTCAAAAAAGTTTTGGTCTTTAAATTGAGCGTATTTATATGCCGTCCCAATCGCCATTAGGACAGTTTTATAATTCAATCCTAAATTAGCCCTCTCCTCCTTTTTCTTTTGTTCTAACCATGGAACCACAGGCTCTTTTCCTAAAATAAATGGCAAAAAACATTCCTCTAAAGGATAACGGTATCGTGCTGAAATAACCATATCACCACGATTAAAATTGATTCGTTTGTCTGCTATTGTATTGCCAAATGAAAACCTAAAGTTCGCATGGTTAAAATAAAGCACAAGGGTATCGCTGTTCTCTTTTAAATCCCAAAGGGCAATGTTAGGAACGCAGTCTTGTTCTTTTTGATGGAGAACAATGATGTCAAAATAGTTATTCGCTAAAAAATCGCGCAATGCTTTAGCCCTTTCAATATCATTTTGTTCTGCAAGAAAATGAATAGGAACAGGCATTTCCATATTAATATCTGCCTGCTGATCCAAGACTAAAATTTCAGCCGTACTATTAACATCATTCGTCACCCAACTCTTGAGAACCCGTGCGTGTCCTCCAACATTATAGAGTTCTGTAGCTAGGTGCAATACCTTTCTTTGGGAAGCTGTTTTTTTGGGATAAATTTGCTTTGGAAAGAGGCGTTTTCCTATTTTTTTCAACAAACACTCCATCCTAATAGAAGCCAAGTAGCCAATATAGTATTTGGCTTCTACTGCCCCCAACTCTGCTAAGACAGCAATAGAATGTTCATAGGCTCCTTGCTCAAACAATTGCTCTGCATAAGTAATCAACTGATCGTGCAAACTTATATCTATATCCCAGTTTTTCATGCCCCCTTGTAAGCGTTCAGTATTTTTATAACGGTATCAACCTCTTCTGTTGTCATTACTGGACTGATAGGCAAACTCAATACTTCTTCGTGAATTTGCTCGGTCAAAGGCAAACTCATATCGTTGAATGCAGGATACGCCTCTTGTTTATGGGGCGGAATAGGATAGTGAATAATTGTTTGCACACCTTGCTCTTTCAGGTAAGCTTGTAGATGATCTCTCGTCGCACAACGAACCACATATAAATGAAAAACATGGCTGCTGTTATCTTCCCAAGTTGGCAGTTGGATCAACGGATTTTGAATTTCTGTACTATAACGACGTGCCACAACTCTACGCGCTTCAGTATCTCGATCCAAATGCGCCAATTTTATAGATAAAAACTTGGCTTGAATTTCATCCAATCGACTGTTGACACCAATCACTTGATTGTGGTATTTTTTCTCTGACCCATAATTGCGTAACATACGCACGACTCTTGCCAATTCATCATCATTGGTGGTCACAGCACCTCCATCCCCCAAGGCGCCCAAGTTCTTCCCTGGATAAAACGAAAAACCAGCAGCATCGCCTAAATTGCCACAACGTTTGTTGGCACAATAGGCGCCATGTGACTGTGCAGCATCTTCAATCACCAACAAGTCATGTTGCTTTGCCAAGGCATTGAGCGCTGTCATATCTACCGCCTGTCCATACAAATGCACGGGCATAACTGCCTTTGTTTTATCAGTAATTGCAGCTTTCATTTTAGTTATATCAATATTGAAGGTCGTTGCATTGGGTTCTACCAATACTGGCGTCAAATCATTGGCACTAATGGCTAATACCGTAGCGATGTATGTATTCGCAGGAACCAAAATTTCATCTCCTGCTTTTAATTTCCCTAGCCTTACATAAGCACGTAAGATAAGAATCAAAGCGTCCAATCCATTCGCTACACCGATACAATGTTTAACCCCACAGTAGTCTGCAAATTCTTTTTCAAACGTTTGAACGGCATTTCCTAAAATGTACCATCCAGAGTTAATGACATCTTCTGATGCCTTCGTTAGCTCAGCGCTATACTGGGCATTGATTTTTTGTATATCTAGAAACTTAATCATTGTCTACTTAAATTCTTTGATTAATGTATATTTAGGGCTGATGACACAGCCAATACTTTCTTTGAACTCACACAATCCATTATTGGGAATTCCTGCTTCGGTAGAAGGTCCAATATCAATGGTATCTACCTTACCTTTGTAATATTGAAATACGTGGTAAGATAAATAATTCATTGGGCGTTGTGCGTAATAACCAGGAGCATCGCCCCAATAAACCACCTGCACAATGCCAGGAGCAACGTGGAATACAATTGCACTAGCAACCGCTTCTTCCTTGATGCGTACCAAGAAAAAATCTATGTCTATAATTTCAGCAGTAGCTGCGATAGCCTCCCAAGAAAGATGCAATGGATAACCCTTTGCCGCACGATTGGCGGCAATAACTTGATACGCTTCCTGTTGTTCTTCTAATACAGTTGCTTTTTGAAAGCTATAGTCATGCACTCTCAAAGCAGCCTTTAGATTTTTTCGAGCATTACGCTTAATATTTTGGATATAATGGTCATCAAAATGCTCCAAGGGATAACTATAATTCAAATCAATATATTGAATGGTAAACCCTTTGATAAAAAGCGAATTGAGCTGCTTATCAACCGCTGCTGTTTCATAAATATTGGGAGGCAAAGTAATGCGAATAGCCTTCAATCCTTCTTCTTTTCCCCATGCGATCAATTCATCTACGGCTTTTTGAATCATAGACAAACGAACCGACGGACGCAAAAAGTTGAATCCACCAAAAGGCGATGAAAAAGGACTTTTAAGCATTCCGTCTTTTATGCCTCCAACCAAGCCTGCTTTTGTTTTTCCCTCTTCTTCAAAAACTAACCATGCCAATCGCTCTACCTTATCTTGATTCAACAATTGAAAATTGGAATTATTAAAGGTATGCGAACGACCGTCAAATATTTTATAAGCCTGTTGTTTTGTTATCTCTTGATTCATAATACACACATTTCTCTTCGAACACTATTAATAGACATATTCCATATGCAATTCCGTTGCTGTAGACGCATCTTGCACGACAACAAAGCCACGCCCTTCATACAAAGCCACTGCCCGTTGATTGCTAGCAATTACTTTCAAGTAAATTTTTTCTAAGCCTTCTTGGCGCCCTTGCTCCAATATATAGGCTAACATTTTTTTGCCAATTCCTTTTCCCCAATATGATTTATCACCAATATACCCCCAATATTCTCCTTCCGTAACGGTTTTATTTTTCAAACCTGTCACTCCAATGGGAATTCCATCAACACAAACACCTTTGATAAAGTAAGCTGCTTTTTTAGCAGGAAGACTATCAAACCACTGTTGCTGTTGTGCTCTAGTAAAATCGGGTGTATTGGTTAATTTCTTAATTTCAGGATTATTTAACCATTCCCAAGAGTGGTTCAAGATCGTTTGATCAAATTCAACAAAATCAATCATCATAATCCGTTATATTTTTGGTGGTATAATAGAATTGGTTGCCTAAGGCAGCAAAAGAATGAAACGAACTTCGTTAGCCCTTCTTAAATTCTTGATAATCGCGGATGTAATCAACTTCATCATATTCCATAGAAGCTAGACACAACAAAACCGCATTGTGGGAGAAGCGCATTTTTCGCCAATAGCCAGGAGGAATAAACAATCCTTTTCGAGGATTATCCAAGGTAAACTGATAAATATTGCCTTCCTTATCTTCTAGTTCAAAATCAATAATCCCCGCGACACTAAAAATGACTTGTCTTAATGCAATATGTGCATGGTTTCCACGCTCGACGTGATTGGGGGTAAAATAAGTCCAATAAACTCGCTTTATATCAAACGGTATATTTTTGCCAACTTCGGCGACACTAATATACCCCAAAGAAGGCTGACCAATCTGCCCAAATTCAATGATATGCGGTTGTTCCATACTCATGATGTTCCAATTATAAGGATGCTACAATTTGTTTAAACTCATTCCACTGTTTTTCCTTAGAATACTGTGTTTTTATCATTTCATGCCCCGCTTTGGCAATCGCTTTGCGCTCTTGTTCATTCTTTAATAAATAATGAATCTTTTCAAGGCAATCATCCATGTTTTCATAAGTCGTAAAATGCTTTCCTGCCTCAAAACCTTTAGGATAAATGCCTTTATCAGAAAGCATATGTGCACCACAGCCCAATGCTTCGAAATTACGCATATTAACCTTATGATTTTTAGTAAAATCTACTCCTGCATTGAAGACAATTTTACTTTGACTCATCATTTCATACAACTGAATACCGTACACAGGTGACGAAGCATATTTCCAAACAATCTTAGGTGGAAAATCTACGCGTCTCAAAAATCTACGCACATATGGAATATTAACATAGATATGCTCTTTTAATCGATATTGCAGGCAAAGTTGAATATTTAAATCTGGATTATTGCGCTTAAATTCTAACAAGCGCTCCATCCGACGGTTTCTATTGTCAAATCCTCTTTCTGCATATTGTCCATAGAAAAACAGATCAATTGGACGATGCTCATTCATTGCATAGTCCTCCATCATAATATCATACGCAGGATTGAACAAATCGTTTCTAAATCCAACCGCTTCTTTTGGCAACACATCTTCTGGGTAATTAGTCAAACGGGTCTTATACAGTTTAAAGAATGCTGTATTACGAAAAGGCGCTGCCGACCAACAAATCCTAGTGATGGATGAATCAAGATGTTTATCCAGTTCTTCTTTTGAAAAATCGTCTGTAGAAAAATTATAGAATACATCTGGTTTGAAATGTTTAACCTGAGCAAACATAATTTCTTTCAAATCAGTGGTATTCAGTCCATGTTCCTTTGCCCATTTTTGCTGTAGTTTTTCATATCCCCACAGCACTAAAAGCCCATCTCCACTATTATCAAGACAAGGCTTTAATATATGTAATGCGTGAAAACGATCCTTCAACAGCAAATCGGTATGCTCTTGGAATGATAAGTTTTCAACAGCATATTTGGATTCAAAATACACCAAGAATGGTTGATAAATATTCAGTACCTGAAAAACCTTCATAATAAAAATTCAGCAACAATAATTAGATTAAATCAGCCGTGTATGCCATTGCTTCCTCGTCTAATTCTGCGAACATTGGCAAAGATAAAATTTCTTGTGTTACTTGGTGTGCTACAGGAAAATCTGCCACCGTATGTCCTAAGTTTTCATAACATTTCAAGAATGGCAATGCGGTAGGATAATGAATGGCTACACCAACTCCTTTAGCTTTTAGTGCTGCCATTAAAACATCACGCTGCTTAGATCGAATAACATATAAGTGGTAAACGTGCTTTCCATTACTCAACACCTGAGGACGAACAATATCTTTACCATTTAGTAATGTATTGTACACCGCTGCATTGTTGATGCGTGCTGTTGTCCACTGGTCAATGTATCGTACTTTTATAGATAAAATAGCCGCTTGGATACCATCCATACGACTGTTTCTTCCTTCCATTAAGTGGTTGTGTTTTCCTTCTTGACCATGATTGGCAATCATTCTAGCCACTCTAGCAATTTCAGGATTATTCGTAACCATTCCGCCTGCATCTCCATAAGCTCCTAAGTTCTTCCCAGGGTAGAAACTAAAAGAAGCACAATCGCCAAATGTTCCTACCAACTGCCCATTGAATCTGGCGCCATGTGCTTGTGCACAATCTTCCAAGACTTTTAGGTCGTGCTTTTTAGCAATAGCCATTAAGGCTACCATATCAACTGGCTGACCGTATAAATGAACAGGAATAATCGCTTTGGTCTTATCCGTTATTTTTTCTTCAATCTTGCTCAAATCAATGGTATAGTAGTCTGGGTCTACATCTACAAATACAGGCTGTGCACCTACCGTAGACACCGCCTCTGATGTTGAAATCCAAGAAATAGCAGGCACAATAACTTCATCTCCTGCTTTAATGCCCATAGCCTGTAATAGAATTTCTAAAGAATCTGTACCATTAGCACAGGCAATACAATGTTCTACTCCTAAATAAGCCGAAAAATCTTTTTCAAACTGTTTTGCGTATTTTCCTGCAATAAAGGCAGTTTCTGCAATAACATTTTTAATGGCAGCATCAATTTCTGCTTGTATCGTTTGATACTGTGCTTTTAAATCTACAAATGGTATCATTCTTCTATAGTAATATTTAATTTAACGCCATTAACTTCGGCAAAAGGAGGAGGAAATCCTGGCATTGAGGTTGCGCGAATATGTCTCCAAATTTTATCTTCACTCCAATTCAAGTCTATTTTTTTAGCCGTAGCAATTTCTTTTCTGTAATGAATTGAAGAAGTTCTTTTATTAACGTAGTCCGATTGTGGAACAGCTTCCAAACGATTATTTAGCGCATTGCCAATCTCCTGTTCAAACAATTCGCAAGATGCCTTGAAGGTTAAGTCGTACAAATCCTTTACAAAACAATTCTCTGGTATGGCAAATCGACGTTCGGCTAAAATAGCCCCCGCATCAATTCCTTCTGTCATGATATGCAAGGTTGTCCCAAACTCTTCTTTACCATCGATAATAGCAAACGTAAATTGATTACAGCCTCTATACTCTGGCAAGGGAGCCATGTGCAAATTAATGGGCATTTTCTTAGCTACAGCCAAGTGTTTTGCTTTTAGGATTTGGTGGTATTGTACAGAAATTAAATAATCACAATCTATAGTCAATATATCCGCTAACTTTTCAATAACAGGCACCTGATGTTCTGTTGCTAGTGCACCTAAATCTGCTGCACCTAATCTATTGGTGTTATTGGTTAATACACCTACCACCTCTATGTTATAAACTTCTTGATTCAACAACAAGTGTTCTAAACAGAAATAGCCAATAGGCTTTGATCCTAAGAATAAGACTTTGTTTTTCATCGAATATCAGAATATATCTTGTCAATAATTTCAACGGTTTTCAATCCTTCAAACATATTAGTGGTAATCTGTCCGTCATTCAGCAACACATCCACAACATTTTTGTAAATACTATCATGATTAGACATAGAACCTTGGTATTTACCATAGTTGTTGGCTTTATTTCCTTCTGGTAAATTCTCTATTTTATAATTTTTGATGCGTTGGTACTCTAACTCATTCAAGTATTGTCCACCAATTTTTACCGTTCCTGTATCACCAAACAAAGTCAGCGAACCTTCCATATTGCCATCATAACTATTCACGGTATAATTGATTGTACCAATGGCTCCATTATGGAATTTAAGAATCACCACTCCAGTGTCTTCAAAATCAATAATCCCATCATGGCAGTAGTTAGCGCCGTATGCTTTAGCCTCCTTTACATCACCAACAAGATAGTATAGCAAATCTACAAAGTGACTAAACTGCGTATACAATGTTCCTCCATCGAGGTCATTAGTTCCTTTCCAACTATTTTGATAGTATGCTTCATTTCTATTCCAAAAACAAGACAACTGCACACTGTTAATTTTTCCTAATCGACCTTCTTCAATGGCTGTTTTTACGGCGTGTACAGGTGGATTATAACGATTTTGTTTGATCACAAACAAACGCTTATTGGCTTTTTCAGCAGTCTTAATCATCTCACCACAGTCATAAACTGAAATCGCCATTGGCTTTTCACACAATACGTGCTTTCCTGCTTTCAAAGACAAGATAGAATGTTCTGCATGCAAACCATTTGGACTACAAATAGATACTATATCCGCATCGCTTGCCGCCAATAATGCTTCGATCGAAGCAAATGCGTCAGCTCCATATTCTGCGCCTAAGGTAGCCGCTCTTTCTTCTATTATATCACAGACCGCCACTAGTCGTGCACCTTCTGTATTTTTGATGTGCTTCGCATGACGTTGAGCAATACGCCCACAACCTACAATGGCAAATTTAAGTTCAGACATAAAAAGTTTAGATCATTTTGTAAAGCATAAAGAACTAAAAAATAGTGCTCTTAGATGCGTAATAGTTTTCTTATAATAACAGCTACAACTGCTCTGCTAAATAGTCGAATAAGATTGATTTATGAGAATTTTCGATGATTTTACCTGTTCCATAAAAATCTCCATTCTCTACTTCAAAAAAGATAGCTTCTTTAATCCAATCATGTATAATAACCCCCGAACGCACAATCACATTGCTAAAAAACTCTCCTTCCATCAAAGGCAATCTAGGAATTTTAATCATGACTTTATTCTCTCCTGGCTGTGCAATCAATGAACGGTTGATATAAGCGGTTGACATTACGGTCACCAACTGTCCTGTTATTGTTGAAATGGTAATCGCTACATCCACCTGCTTAGGCGCATCTAAATTCGACTTATAGGTCAATTGAAAACAGGCTGGTTTTCCAGACTGTAAGGCTTGAGTTGGCTGATTGGGATCAATACTCACTTTATAAGACTGAAATTGTAAGAGTTGATCACCTTCACGATCGGTACGCTGAGCAAATGTTCCATCAGCAACTTTATCTTTTTCTCCTTTCAAATAAGCTTCTACCGCCAAATGTGTTGGGCTTTTAGGTATTTTTATGCTACCGTTTTCCAACACCAAACACGACGTACACAAATGCTGTATGGAAGCCATATTATGACTCACAAACAAAACAGTTCGTCCTCCTGTTTTACTTACTTCTTTTATTTTATCAATAGCTTTTTTCTGAAATTCCATATCTCCCACGGCCAAAACCTCATCAATAATCAAAATTTCAGGTTCTAAAAAAGCCGCTACCGCAAATCCCAATCGCACACGCATTCCCGAAGAATAACGTTTTACAGGTGTATCTACATAAAGTGCACAACCCGCAAAATCTACAATTTCATCAAATTTCTTAGAAATCTCTCTTCTCGTCATTCCCATAATAGCGCCGTTCAAATAAATATTCTCCCGAGCGGTCATTTCAGGGTGCATTCCTGTTCCTACTTCTAGTAAAGAAGCTACACGGCCTTTGGCTTTAATAATGCCCGATGTAGGCGACGTAATTCTAGATACTAACTTTAGCAAGGTTGATTTTCCTGCACCATTCTTTCCAATAATCCCCAGTACTTCACCTTGTTCAAGTTCAAAGTTTATGTCACGCAGTGCCCAAACAAAGTCAGATTCTGCTTTTTTAGTTCTATCGTTCACTTGTCCAACAAGGCTATAAGGGTCTTCTTTTCCTCTAGCCAAAGCCCACCAACGCTTCAAATCATGGGACAATGTTCCTGTTCCTATCTCTCCCAAACGGTATTGCTTGGATAAATTTTCGATGCTTAAAACAACCTTTGACATAGTTTATTATAGTTTGAATTGCAGTACTAAATTGTATCTACAAAACTTCTTTCTGTCTTATTAAAAATTAAAATACCAATGACGACTACCACTATGGTAAAAACGGTAGCATATGCAAGCCCATAAGTCGTTAGCTCTCCTGCACCCAAGAAAGCATACTTAAAACCCTCTACAATATGTGCCAAAGGATTTAAAAGCATAATTTGCTTCATCTTTCCTTCTAACAAACTCATTGGATAGATAATCGGTGTAGCGTATAGCAAGAGTTGTACCCCAAATTGAATTAGGAATTTCAAATCGCGGTATTTTGTTGTCCAAGAGGTAAAAATCACCCCAAAGCCCAAACCAAGTCCCGCCATTAACAGGACAAAATAAGGCACGAGCAAAAGCATCATATTCGGCGCTATTGGCGACGTTCCTTCTATCAAGAAATAGAGATAAACTGCAAAAAATAAAGCAAACTGTATGACGAATTTAATGAGGCCTGAAACCACCTTAGAGAGGGGCATAATTAATCTTGGAAAATAGACTTTACCAAACATATCTTGATTGGTCGCAAAAGTGTCTGACGTTTTCATAAAACACTCTTGGAAATAGTTCCAAATAATAATTCCAGCTAAATAAAACAATGCTTGAGGCATTCCGTCTGTCGGAATTTCGGCAATTCGACCAAAAACAACAATATAAACTAGCATTGTCATTATTGGTTGCACAAAAAACCAAATTGGCCCTAAAATCGTCTGTTTGTATATCGTTACAATATCACGCTTTACAAACATGGTTAATAGATCTCTATATTGCCAAATCTCCTTAAGCTTTAGATCAAATAAGCTCTGATCGGGTTTTATAATTAAATCCCACTTTTCTTTCATAGCTGTACAACTATTTATTTAAAAGACAAACCATTATGCCTGCCTTAGCTTTTACAAGCGAATAAATTATTGTGGCAAAGATAGTTATTCGGTTGGTATTTTTATGAAAATGAACTAATTAGTTTGGAATTTATTGTGGTCAAAAAAAACGGCTCTAAAATAGCTTTTAAAGCGTTTTTTTTGCCTTTTTTAAAGCTTTGAATTTGCAATAAAAAGCCCCAAATAAAAGGCGGCGAATCCTAGAATTAAACTCCCCATCAAATAGCTCATTGCAACCCAACTGTGTGCATTTTGAGATAAATCGTATGTTTCTTTTGAAAATGTGCTAAATGTACTAAAACCTCCACAAAAACCTGTTCCCAACAACAACTTCCAATGGTCTGCTAGGCTATTGCGAAGTAGATAACCTGTCAACATCCCCAAGACCAAACACGCCAATCCATTCGCAAGCATTGTCCCTAAAGGGAAATCGTCTACAGATATGATTAGACTTAGTAGATAACGGCAGCAACTGCCCAAACCTCCTCCTAAGAATACAGCTAAGCAATTAAGCATTTTCTCGCTTTCTTTTTTGTCTAAGAATAAGTTCTACAAGCATTGTCAAGGTAGCCGCTAATACCAAGACCACTGCTCCCAATTCTATTGTACCCAATGCTTGCAAGTTAAATACGATTCCAATAAAAAGTAAGTTAATGGCTCCCAATACACCTGTCGCTTGAAGATGTGACAAGCCCAAATCAATCAATAGATGATGTATATGGGTTCTGTCTGGACTAAAAGGAGAACGCCCTTTTAAAACACGTAAGGTGAATACTCGTAAGGTATCGAATAAAGGAATAATCAAAATGCCAACTGCGACTGCGGGGACAGAAGCAATGCTTCGATCATCAATATACGTGAGGTTTTCTTGAATAAATGAAATGGCGAGAATAGATGCCGTCAAACCAATCAACAAGGATC
>Ga0163111_10001238_pt1 | contig 15604 bp, 11 predicted proteins | sample CRUFie1St18metaG_FD_109645 | JGI IMG/M metagenome (GOLD analysis project Ga0163111, IMG submission 109645) | Marine microbial communities from the Costa Rica Dome - CRUD Field 142mm St18 metaG | ecosystem: Environmental > Aquatic > Marine > Oceanic > Photic zone | place: Costa Rica: the Eastern...
AAATTAATATACTGTACCATAAACCCTAACCCTTTCCGGGGCACATATTGTAACCCTGGCGTTTCTGATTCTGTTGGTAGCGTTTATGAAGAAAATCTTCCCTAAGTGCCCATTTCTCACCAGTAGTAGTAGTAGTACTAACGTTGAATGCTCGGTCACTCTCAGGGTAGGCCAGTGCATCGTTACATGACTAATTTCTGTTCCAAACGGTTCCGCATCCTTTTTTCAGCTGCGATTTAGCAAAAAAGCTTTCCAATAAAACAGAAATCCTGTCATCTGATCGTGAATATCATCAGCCCACCCACTTGTAGGCCATCGAATCGAGCCCATCTGAAACAAAGTTGGTATTACTCTCCGGACCGAGGATATCCACCGGCATTCGTACCTCTGCAGGGGCTTAGCACCAAATAAAATCTTATCATGGGTTGTTGTGAATCGGTAGAGGTCGATGGAACTGGAAGGGCATCTAGCGCATCGGCCTTTATTAATGGAAAAGACAAAAATGTTCGAGAGGTCGATTCCATTAAGGAGACAAAAGAAATCATTTGTGGTGGCATGCGAATCCGATATGCATACTACAGCCAAAAAGGTTACTATCCCGACCAACTTGGGAAAGCCAATCAAGATGCTTATAGTGTGATCGAAAGGTTTGGAGCAAGCCAATCGAATGATGCGTTCTTTGCTGTCTACGATGGTCATGGAGAACTCGGAGATCATTGTGCGCAATTTGCTCGAGATAAATTGCCGGAATATTTGAAACGCCATATTACTAGAGCGAAAGCAAAAGAGACAAACAAACCAGGTGATACTTCTGAACTTTTTGATATGGTTGAGTTATCGAAGGATCAAATGCAAAAAGCGTGTACTCGTGCTCATGTGGAATGCAACAACGCTATGCACCAGGCTCTAGATGATAGGTTATCGGGTACCACCGCTATTTCTGCCTATGTTCACGGACGTCGAAATCGAATGACAATTTGCAATGTAGGTGACAGCCGAGCTGTTCTTGGGAAATCTGCAAATTCGGGTGCCTACATTCAGGGTCGAACACCATTAAAAGCGTATCCTCTTTCCCGTGACCAAACACCATACAGGAAGGATGAACGTGTGCGTATACGGAAAACGGGTGCCCGTATTCTGTCTCTCGACCAGTTGGAAGGATTGGAACCAGTGCATAATACAGACGACGATCCGAATAACGATGAAGCTGATATTGAACTTGGCGAGGAATTGGACGAAGGTGGTGACCCTCCTCGTGTATGGAGTCCAAATGGGGACTACCCTGGAACTGCGTTTACTAGATCTTTAGGTGATAGCATGGCTGAGGCACTAGGTGTCTTTGCCGAACCGGAAATGCTAACAAGAGAATTCAAGCCAGAAGATCGAATGATCATAATTGCAAGTGATGGAATTTTCGAGTTCTTGACAAATCAAAGTGTGGTTGATATTTGTGCCAAATTTTCTGACCCTCTCGAAGCATGTAAAGCAGTTGTTACTGAGAGCTACAATCTTTGGGTTCAGTACGAATTACGGACGGATGATATTACTATTATTTGCATGTTTGTAGAACCAATTACAGACGCAATTGCGATGAAAGGTGAATATGTCACTTCGTCAACAAAACACTACGATCCGATCGACTCGTCTTTTCAAAACAAACCCTTAGAAGAATCCCTTGGAGATGGTGGTTCCTCGCGTCCAGTTCGCAGACATATGACAAAAGAAAAGGCCCAGGAAATTGAAAAATTGAAACAAAATGCCGTTCTCAGCGAAGAAGACCAAGCCGAACTAGCAAAGGAAGTTGATTTAGACGCTCTTTATACCGAAAAAACTATATCTGAGAAGGCCCGAATTTCGGATGCTATCAAGACTTCAATTATGTTCCGGAACATCACTGATGAGCAACGCGAATTAATTTATGGTGTAATGGAGCCAATTCCCGTGAAAAAGGGGGATTGGGTTATCAAGCAAGGTGCGGTTGGAGACCGCTTTTATATCATCGATGAAGGTACATTTGAAGTTCGTATTTTGAAAGATGGAGAAAAAGATGATGGTTCCGGAGGACAGGTTGTTCATATGTACGAGGGATCTCTTTCAAAGCATCTGCACCCCATCTTTGGTGAGCTGGCCCTCATGTACTCGGCTCCTCGATCCGCCTCGGTGATAGCTCGCACGGACGGCGTTTTGTTCGGTTTACATCGCTCTGCCTTTCGCCAAGTTCTCGCTAAGGGACAAGGAACAAGAAAGGAATTGATGAAAACGATTGCCCAAATTCCTCTTTTTAAGGGTCTTGACGATAGTCAAGTCTCAAAGGTAGCGGTTGCCTTCGACGAAATTGCATTTGGTCGTGGTGAACACATTGTCGAACAAGGACATGCTGGAGAGTCAATGTTCGTAATTACTTCAGGCTCTTGCGGTAAGTCATGATTATTAGAAGTGAACAGTTTTCTAATGTGTATTTCGTTGTCGCGGCGACCGATTTCTATAGACCTCTAACAAAATATTGCTATCATGAAAATGGTTACAATTCATAGAGCGGGTAAGGGTACAGAAAGGAAAACCGGAAAGTAGCACACTCAAGGCTGGGAATTATTTTGGTGAAGAGGTCATTCTTGACCGGCAAAAGTATGCAGCTACTGTTGTCTCGCTTCAGACTGTCACAGGTTGGAAGATTGGAAAAAAGAAATTGATGAGTATGTTATCTGTTGAAGATTTGAAGAAAAGTTAAATAAAAGAAAACCTTATATTCAAACCATCTGTGCCGTTACACAATGATATCACGGATATAACCTTTCTCGGAGTATTTTCATGAAGAATTACTTTACTGATGAGATGATTCGACGGCGCTCTTGACCCAAGAGATTCTGAATACAAAATATGCAAATACATGTTAACGATCAACTACTGATGAGAAAGATTCTGAACCACAGAACCCGAAACATAGCTGAGAAACACTAACAAAAATTTGGAGAAGAATTGTTATCGAATCTGCAAGGTAATATGATTATAGGGTGGAGATACTAATATAGAAAACAAAGTTATTATATGGAACTCTAATCTCTAAAGGGCAACTATGACGGACCAGATATATTCAATCGAGGTATTTCTATCTTCGGGCATGCGTCCATCACAACTTCAAGCCCTGCTTCCTTTGCCTTTTCGGCCGCTGTTTCGTTTATCACACCCGACTGCATCCAGATGCATTTTGCGCCAATGGAAATCGCCTCGTCTACTATTGGAGGGACTGCTTCGCTGTTCCTAAATATATCAACCATATCAATGTGCACATCTTTTGGTATGCTCGACAAACTGCCGTATACTACTTTGCCATGGAGCTCTTGCCCTTCCAACCCAGGATTCACCGGAACCACATTATATCCATTGTCGAGAAGGAATTTCATGACATAATTTGACGGCCTAATACTTTTTGCGCTTGCTCCTACCAGAGCAATATTTCTGGAAGTGGACAACACTTTGCGAATCGTTTCGGGGTTATTAAAAGACATGACAAATGGTGTGTCAATTAAGTAAGCGACGAAATACAAAGCAAAATGTTTCAAACTGAATACCCCAGTGATTCTCATGCTAGAAACCGGATGTGTTGCTTTTTGCGTATGTGCTGTTGTATGAACAAAAATGGAATTGAAACAAAGCAAGATTAATTTATTTTTTATGGTACGTGTACATCATTTCAATTCAGGGGAATTTTGCCAAAATTAACCCTTTTTCTATGCTACTACGGGAAGATGCTGTTTTTCCGTTGCAACATCATATTTTGTTGACTTGAGACGAGAGCTGGCTACTTGGAAAACAAGACGGCATTATGGATGTCGCTTCTTCTTCTGCACCGCATGCGACCGTTAGAACTGCAAACTATGGTGCTCCGAAATCTGCCACTATGAAGGGAAATTTTCCCGCGGTCGGATCCTCTCTTGGCCCATATTTCAGTGTCGGAAGGCTGGGTTTTGGGACATTTTGTAGTATTCACAAATGCATCAACATGGATTACAATCATCGGAGGCCAATGAATGGTAGAATCGTTCGTGGCGATGATGAAGAGAAAGAATCGCGAAACAAATCACTTCGACTAGTAGCAGCCAAGGTAGAAATTGGGGATTTCAAAAATTCTGGCGTTCTAGGAGGCGAGGCGTCCATTTTACATTTTTTGGACGACGTCTTACCTCCTCGCACCGTGCCCACGTATATGGGACATTATGTGAGCAAGAATAAGGATAGTAATAACAAGAACGTCGCTTCGGCTATTGTAATGGAGTATTTGACAGGACAGGATATGCACAAAATCCGAGAATGGGCTACTCGGCTTCCTTATAAATCTCATCAGGAGCATGAAGAAGTACAACAACAAAAACAGGAAGAAGATCCTCAATTCTCACCTCTGAATGACGATAGCAAAATTAACGATGACAACCACCGTGCTGATACATCGAGCAATCCTGCGAATGGTAGCGCCAGGGTCTCGACGCCCCGCACCCGACGTCGGATCTCGCTGAACGATGCTGTGTATCTAACGGCACACGTTATGCTGCCACTTCTCCGAAGAATGCATTCAGTTGGAATCATCCATCGAGATGTCAAACCTAGTAATGTTGTGAAACGGAGTGACTGCGACAGTAATCTTTTCTGCATTGTAGACTTTGGTTTGTCGAAATCTTTCGTCGTCTCCCAAAATTCCGAATTGGCAGATGCCAAACAAGTTTGGAAAGGATCGAGTTGGATGGGTTCGTCGCCGCCTGGCTCAACAACTCATAATTTCAAACTTCTGTCACCCAGCAATAGCCAAAACGATTGCAACGAGAAATCTTTGGATAATGACAACGATGCTAGTTCAACTGATAAACCCGTTCCCAATGCCTGTTATCGACAGGAACGGTCAACCGCCGACTTTCGTGGAACATCCATGTACGCGAGTGTCCGAGTCCATCAGCTCCAGGAATACTGCCCACGCGATGATATTTGGTCTCTCATGTATGTCTTTTGTGATCTAGCAAGCGGAGGCTTGCCGTGGATGTCGCATGCTGCTAATAGAGATCGAGAGGCGTGCAAAATTCTAAAAGAACGCATACATGGGCTCGAAGCACAAGCCAACGGGCAAGTTATGATTGACACCAAGAGGTTACTAATGGGGGATGAGTATCACAGAGCGCTCTTTAAGAAACGAAATGGAAGTGTCGATCCACCGTTGGAGCACGAACGAAGCGCTCTTATCGACGACGACAAGGATCCAAATCTACCGCGACCACTTGCCTTGTCAGAGGATGAGCACAAAGTTGGATTGTTAACACAGGCGTTTGACCATCTCAAAGGGCTTGGCTATAGTGATGTACCTGATTATGATTTGATTCAAAGGTCGCTAGAGTGCTTTCTGGAAAAAGGAAATGGTGATGATAGTACAACTCACAATGGTGAAGCTTCTATTCCTCATATCGATTGGAAGCATTTATCTGAGTCTTTCAAAAAGAATGAGAGCGAAAAAAGTATACAGAAGACTAGTGGCAACCATCAAAAGAAGAGTTCGGTGCCTACATGGAACTTTATCGACGATGACCATGACCAATTGGATCCATTAATATTTTCCGAAGCAGAAGAGAGCTTGGCGAACGCAAGTAACGCCGAAGAAGAAAACGGTGCTCCATTGTATGGAGAAGCAGCCGACTTGGCACGTTTACCACTAGAGCTGCGATTCCGTATAGCTCAAATGGAGTATAATACCATGAATAATACGACGATCGAGCCTCATCTGGCCATGTGTGATTGGCTTAACGTTTGTTTCCCTCTTCTGTATAGTCCCTGGCATTCGAAGAAGTACGAAAGAGGGGGACATAGGTCCAACAAAGACGGTTATCGTCGAGAGGTTTTCCTCAAGCTTGTCAACAAGTGTCTCGACTGTGCCGAAAAGTTTGAAGGTTTCCGTGCTATGAGTGTCATATACAATGATGATAATAACAAAAGTAATGGCGACGAAGCAAGTAGTAAATCAGAAAAGGAAAGACCCACGAAACGTCAACGGCGGCGCGTCCAAGTCAGTAATATGCATCTACCGATGACCAATGGTGAGAAATCATCTACAATAGAAGTACCTGATCTACTTGCAATTTCGAAGGTTATGTTTGAATTACGCATGATGAAGAAAGCCGAAGAAAAACTTTCTCGGGCGCCTCCACCTCGGCTTTCCTTTGGCTGATGATTTCTCCTAACAATAAAAAGCAAACATCGCAGGAATGGCTAGTCAAAGTCTTTGTTTGCAGAAATATAAATTCTATTAGCTGGTTCTTCGCTTAGACTCCAGGTCTTCCCGCTCTCGCACCGACTCTTCTGTGGTTAGATTATCTAGCCGGTCCATCTCTTCCAATGACAAAGAAAATTTGAATAAGTCCCGATTTTCTTTCATTCGCGAGGGACTACTGGTCTTGCTCAACACAATCAATCCTCTCTGAAAACTCCATCGTAGCAGCACCTGAGCAGGTGTGACGGAATGACATTTAGCAATGTCTTGAACAGCGGCGCCATCTTGGTCATCCAAACCGATGGTTCTATGCAATGCTTTGCTCGCGGCTACCAGTATGTTCTTACTTTTGTAGTAGTTCAGAATATCTGGCCTATACATAAATGGAGATACCTCGAATTGATGTATTAGAGGGGGCACAAATTCGTTGGATGGGATCTTTGAAAGCAGCTCTTCGTAATCGGCAATGCGGAAGTTGCTGATACCGAGATGCTTTATTTTGCCTTCCTTTTGTAGCAAAATGAGCTCCCGATAGGCCCTCACAAAATAACCAGGCACTGGCCAATGAATGTAAACAATATCTAAGTACTCCAATTTTAGATCCTCCAAGCTTGAAAGAACACTCGATCTAACGGTATTCTCTCGTTGATCGTCGTTCCATACCTTACTTGCAACAAAGAGCTCGGAACGATCTAGGAATTTGTTTTGGTCAACATCTGTGTCGTTTGTTTTGGTCTTGCCCAAACATTCCGCTAGAGCTCTTCCAAGTGTTGCCTCATTCCCTGTTTATAATAATCCAATAAATGACAAAGTTGGAAAAGTGCCAAAGTAATGCAATATGGGAACGCAGACTTTGAAAAGATTTACCGTAGATTCTTGCGCCGTCAAAATGCCGATAGCCGGCAGAAATCGCGTTCGAAATTATTTTCGCCCCCTCATCCCCGCATGGGACCTTGTAGAGACCATATGCAAGTACAGGTACCCCTGTGTTAGTGCAGTTGGTTTGAAGTTTTGAAAAACCTACATCCTCTGTTCTCGACATGCTGACAGATTATCGAATTGAACCAAAAAAATGTTGTCGAAGTGATTTGGGCGCGACAGCGCGACATCAAGTTTGAAAAGGCTTTTTTTTGACGAGCTCGCGAAAGAAAACGAGAAAGAACGCACGAAATTCTGTCTACGTAAATGTCTACGCTGTAGAATAGTACGTCAATTCAATACAGAGTCATGTTTGAGAGGAATCACCGCCATCTCAGTCCCTATGAATGGATTATTACTTGTGACAGCATCGTCAGTAAGTCTTCATCCAAGCTTTCCTTAGTCTCTGCAACTAAAAGAAGGCGAAAGACTTCATTGAACACTAGTAACGAGGCAAGAAAAGGTACTTCATCATTTATTGTGAAGCGAGGATCTTTCAACAACTCGAGATCGTGTCAAAGAAGAATAAAATTATAAAATGTCAATCGACATATCATCAACATCATCTGAAACTGACAAAGACCAACAGCACGTTAACGGAGCTGACTCCGGTCCATCCTGGTGCATTTTTGTCAAAACCGTTGGGAAAGGTTTCGACGACCGCCGTGTTAACAACGACGTCGTTGATAACAAAAAAACAACTGGGCTTACTTCTGTTGAAGGATCTCTTTCTTTTCACGTAAAAGTTTCCCCCGAAGATAGGATAGACTTTTTGCATGATGAAATAGAATGCATCACGGGTGTGGAGGCATCCCAACAACGTCTTATTTACCGCGGTCGGCTGATCGGAAAGAGTGATGTTGTTCCTGTCTCTCGCACTGATACTACAAACAACGACGAAAACAATAATTCCGAAAATGATGCGGTAACCTGTAATGACAAAGCTGATCAATGCGCCTTGAGCGATTGTAAAAACGAGCAACCCAAAGAGTACAAGATAAAAGACATTGTGGGCCTTTGTGACGGACAGACAATTCATCTCGTGAGGAAGCGAGGCAATAAGAATACAAAGAGCGACGCAAACATCTCGGACGTTGTTGATGGAAATAACACTCCAAGAAGTATCAACAACGATAACAATGCATCTAATAGTACGAGCGTAGAAAGTGAAACTGTTGGAGGAGGCAGTGCTCTTCTAGCGGCCTTGTTGGGTTTGGGGGATGATGGTGCTTCTCCCGCTACAGTATTAGCATCACCTGGATCACGTCCAAGCGCCACGAATAACAACAATAGAAATGATGTTCAGGCGACAATGGCTTCTACAAATCGACCATCACCGTGGAGATCTCCTCGTGCAACGGGCAATGTAAATAATGATGATGCTACTAGTACTAATCGTTCACCTCATCCCAATCGTCGACCACACTATCGCCTTGGAACAGAGGACTTGGAAGTTGCTGACCCAGGATCAATGGAACCCGTTAGACAGGGGCTGATGACATTGAACACCATAATGAATTCGCGACCTCGTCCACAGAATTCCAACAGAAATGGCGGCCATGGGAATGTTGATGTAGAAACACACGAACACACCTTCCGTCCTCTGGACGTAAATCGCGAATGGTTTCGAGGGCAATGGATTGACGCAAGGGATACCGTCAACCAATGGTTGGAGGCGACTGTCGTGGATATATTGGAGCCCCAGGATGTTCTGAATGACAGTGTAACGTTACGAGATCCTGCATCCATTCCTGTTCATGCTAGATATGGATCGACAGAAAACCAACAGCCACGACAACGGAGAGTGCCAAATGTTGACAATGACCCAGCAATTAGTGCAAACGATCTTGAGGGACGCAGACGACTTCTTTTGGAAGAATGTGAAAGAGGTGATCCTCAAGAAATTATACTAGATGCGGAGATCGAGAACGATCAAATTGTAGCGAGGGAAACAAACACGTCCCAATCTTTTCGACCACGATCTACAAACAATGGCGTTAAACTTCTCTTGATCCATTATAACGGATGGCCGCATCGTTGGGACGAATGGATCCGGAGTGATTCCGAGCGACTGCGGCCGTTTCGAACTCGAACTCGACACCCAAATTCGGTACGTACAAATCAATTTTGAATATAATACTATAGTTTCGATGTGCTCTGTGCATGTATTTATACCCATGATGTATCCACCACCATCATTCCCTCTAATCTCTCTGTCGTTTACCTTATCTTCGAAATTCAAATCACACAATTAATACTTTGCATGTCTAGTCATCAATAACATCTCCAACTCCACAGTCTGTGTTTAACGAAGCACCTAGGACTAACATTGTTGAAGATGCTGATGAAGAAGAAGATCGATTTGCCGTTTTGCCCGAACTGAATATTGCACTCTCCCGGGTTAGTGAATTACTTGGAGACTTAGTGCGGAGGGAAGAAGGGTCAGAAGACTATAATCAGCACAAAGGTGATGGCGAAGATGAGCTGGAAGATTTAAGTACTTCAAATGCTGAAACGTCGGGGGAATCAAATGCTAATCAACAACGAGCCAGGGTTCACTTGCCATGGATTGCCCGGAATACAAGGCGAGCAAACAATTGCCATCAAGATGCAACGAGAACTATTAGCTCCGAACAGAATGGAACTAATCTTGCCGAAACAAGTACAACTCATGACCACGAAAATGTACTAGATGAAAGTAGTCAAGATGCAATGAGAACTATTAGCTCCGATCAGAGTGGAAGTAATCTTGCTGAAACAAGTACAACTCATAACCAAGAAATTGTCACAGATGAAAGTATTCCACTGTTAGATGGGGATCCGTATTCGTCAAATAATAGTCGACAGCATAATGTTAGAACGTTGTATAGCCAAGGAGAATTGCGAAATCTCGCGACTCTTTTTGATCGATTGGGAAGAACTCTAACCGATGTCGCTCCCCACATCGCTTCGATTGCAGCATCACTCCCTGCACAAGGACAAACAAGCTCTTCTACGTTGGAAGGCGAGAATACTCCGGTCGTGACTGATACTTCAAGCTCATTAGACTATGATTCACCCTCGGCTCCGCTTGGGGGTCTACTTTCGCTGTGGTCTCGCGAACGAGCAAGACGGAATAATACGGATCAGGAGGTTGATACAACGCAACCCACAACATCCACAGCGCCAATCGATCCTGATCACATAGATTTTTCTAGTGGCATCGTGAATACAACCCGTGGAGAAGTACGAAGTGGTCCACGGAGTAGAACTTCTAACCAGGATGATGTTGCAAGTCTTCTTGGGACATATTTAGCAGCGGCCAGTCTTGGGAACGTTGCAAGTTCGAATGAAGATAATGCTTCTGGTGGCGCTTCAAGCTTGGCGAGACTTTTGCAACGGGGATCCAGTAGCGGATCAGGAGATAATGGCATTGATATTCACATTCATGCCATTGTAACAGCTCCAGGGGTGTCCCCAGGTGGCATGGGTATCGCCACTTTAAGCAGTGGTAATGGTTCACCGACCGCAACTCTAGGTGGTGCAAGAAATCTTTTCTCCCCAAATAGGAACAACTTGCGAGTCGATGGAGGTATTTTGCGGACAGGGACTTCTTTATCATCTAATATCGTAGAGCCCACAGATCAAGAAGACAATACCGATCTGTTTTCTGAACTCTACTCCGAAAGTCCGACACCAATTGATCCCAACAGTTCTCCGGTGCGAGCTCAAAGTGAAGCCGACACAATTTCTTCTGCCAACAGAAATTCAGACGACGATAACAACGCGAATAACTGCTCACCCACAAACCAAGGCCATAATCTGGAACAAATTGAATCTTCCAGAGATACACAAATGGTGACACCTACAAACAATACTAGTCGATCCTCTTCTCGGAGACGTTCTGGCGTATTCCGTCTTTTCCGAAGGCGCGGTAGCCGTAATACCAACAGTGATGAATCCAGCAACATTGAATAACTGTTCCATTGTTCATACTGCGAAGAATTTCGCTATCATAGTAGGAATTTAAACTGGAGCGAGTACACAAGTGTTATCCCTTTAATACCCGATAAGCTCTAATGGACACAAAATATTTCACAAATCTATTTCATTATCTATGTTAAACAAGCATGAGAATCCAGTCTTTTCTAATGTTTGCGCAATCAACCAATACTCGGTAGCCATGATAGAATTTTTAATCGTCTTTCTGTGAGTGCGTCCTCTATGGCCTCCTGTGGAATTAGGTTCTTCAACACTTGTTTCATAAACGCCGCATTGAATCCAGCAAGGCTTCCGTAAACAGCATCCTTCCAGTATCTACGAAGAAAATCACGATTGTTGTCGGGATTCATGCCACGACGAATAAACATGTAACTGAACCCCCAGCAAATGGCAGTTACTAGAGATTCGTAAACTGCTGTCCACAACCTTTTGGAAGAACCAAAACCCAAGAGAAAGATTCTCTTCGTGGCGGCGGATCGGCTTACCCATAGGATTACCGAAGCCACTAGTCCCGCGATATCACCGTTCTCGACACAGGTGAAGAGAGATTCTTTATCTTTAGAGCATTCGTTGACATTTTTTAATTGTTGTTCCATAGCCGCGTGCCAACCAGGGGCTCTCGCTTGTAACTCTGCAGAAATAGCAATTATTGACAAAAATAAAACAAAGTAATTTGCTAGAACAAAGACAACTTCGCGTTTATCCTGACGAGGAGCGTATGGCTGCCGTCCACCGCGCTCTCTCAACAAAAGATTGGTGATGTCGCGTAAACTTTTTTGAATTTGATCCTCTGGGTGGAGAGACGCTACTTCAAAATTCGATGCTTTTGAATTTGTATCGAAATTCGATTCTTTTGAATTTGAATCATCATCTCCATCATCTTCGGAGCTCTTTTTCTCGTACTGTTTTTGCTTCGACTTTCTTAAGCTTGATGGTTGTAACTTTGAACGACTTTTCGTGTCAGCCTTTTCAGCTAGTGGTAACTGTGGTACCTGTGGTCCCTGTAAACTGTTCAAACGTGTACCCAACAAAGCGAGTTGATTGGCGTTCAGACCTAGACCATTTAAATCTAAAGACTTCGGAAACGGACTTGGAGCTGCAGATGGTGAGTCGGGTGGGCCGAGGTCCGAAAATCTTGTATATTTTGGTGGTGTCGTATCTCCACCATCCGAAGTGGAAAATCGAATGATTAGTCTGGACCCGTTGGGTATATACGGACTGAGCACAACCTCTGTGCAGTCGTCGGAAGACGAAGAAAATATCATCATGAGCAATTTGCAAGATATTGCATTGTATATTCAACATGAGATTCTACGAAAAAATTGCGAATAAATGATACGGATAGATAATCAAAAAGCAATGAAACGTACCTTCGGGTGGATCGGAGCTTTCGTCCAAAACACGAAAATCCAACAGTTTTGTAGTTTTCCTTAGGCCTAGTTTTCGTATTATACTATTTTGGACGTGTTCTTGTAGCTCTAGTGAACTTGTTCCCTCGTACCAAGAGACTGTCAACGACCCGCGATCAGTCCAACGATTGTTTTCGTGTTTGTTGTCGCCCCCTTCGCTGTTACTGATAGTGTTCTTGTTGTTACCTCCTGGTGGCAATACTGGTGTAGAAGATCTTCGCAAAATTCCTTTTTTCCGCCGAAACGAAAGAAAACTACTTGTTTCGGGTTGCTTCTTCAAGCTAACATCTTCCCAAAGACGTAAATGAATTTTCCGTTTACCCCCCGGCATTGTTGTTACCTGGTTTGGAATCGGGAGAACAGGTTGTTGTTGTTGATACTGATGAACTTGTTGGAAGCCATTATGATTCAAAAGATTATGCTGATTTAGCTTTTGCGCCGATGACGAATTATATGATGGTCCAATTCCCGGTACTATTAACGGCGGTAAGTGCGGAATTCGTATGTTTTCATCATCGTCAAGAAATAAAGCGGGAGATTGTGTATTGGAGTGTTGGAGTACTTTTTCATTGTAATGTGGTGGCTGATTGGATAAGTAAGACTCCATACTCATAGCATCATTGTTGTTGGAGTCAGGGTTATGTTGCGGCATCGTCCGAGTTGGAGATCCGAATCGATTTGGAGATCCGAAACGATTTTCTTTTTTCTCTACATCGCTCTCTGAGACCTCAATCAAATTTTCATCTTGTTGTTTCTTTGTCAATTGCTTCCCATCTTTGCGACTTTCATCGAAAGATTCCTTATAAAGTTTGTTCAATAACGCTGGTGACCTATAAGATTCCTTTTGTATCGACATTTCGTCATCTCCTTTCTTCTCTTCTGTTCCTTCCCTGTCGTCCTGTAGCAATTGACTCTCTCGTCTGTCGCTCATAAATTCTTTCCTCCAATGACTGTTAGTCTCTCTTATTCTTGTCTCTCTTTCGAGTGCAGTTTCTGATGCTTGTCTTTCATGCTTTGCGGGCTTTCCCGGTGGTTCCTTTGGTATTGCCGTACCTCGGTCATCAAATCCCTCTTGAGTTACCATATCATCCTCACTTTCTATTCGTTCCATCTTCGTCTGACTACTCCTTTCCCCGTTCTCTTGGCTTTCATTCGATGTTGAAAATACCTGATCTAATGTGTCTTCGTGGAATTGCTGGCTGGCCTTTGATATCACAGGTGTTGACCCCTCAGGTTCTCGCTGAGACTGAAGCGTGGACGTCTCGACAGGCGATAGTTCATCAATAACTCCCGTTATATCTTCTTCCTTTATATCATCACTTTGAACCTCGCTATGATTGGTGGAACCTCCGTTTAATGGGATGCAAGCTCCTACCTCTTTTTTCACCGTGCTTGCTGAACTCAATTCCTCCCTGTTTTCGGGATCATTTCTCTCTATTGGAGGTATCGATTCTGAGATCGATCCCGCCTTTTTCTCAGCATTGCTGTCACCATCTGATGACATTGCCATATCTTCGGCGCCAGACATCATCCTCGAGACTAGCAAAATCCTCCTGCTGTTAGCCGAATGGTTTAGAATTTGTTTCAATTGACAACGTAATTCTTCTTACTGGAGTAAATTTTTGTTTCGTATACTTGTAGGTCGTTTTTGTACTGATTCTCGTAGATGTTGTTCAATGACAACTCCCACTAATTCATTCGAATCGGAATAGTCGGGTTTGACATGACACGCGGAGAATCGGTGCCACTCATAACCCATTAAATCAGTCGTGAGGGTTAGGGATAGGGTTTAGTTTGGTCATTCCAATGTGATTCGCATACCCATCATCAGGTTGTTTGCTTCAACTCCTTCACACAACATGACAAAATTGAAACTGGAATCGACAACATATCGAAAAACCAATCGAATTCTTCTGATTTGACCTCCGAAATGCCATCGAGCACCCCTTCATATGCATCAATGCCAATAATTGCAAATTAGAGACGGTTTTGAGACGATACCGATACTGGAGCAAGAAATATGGCTGGGAATATTCATCAACAGAAAGCGTCGAAATCTTTCCTTTTCGTCATTTGTTTCATCGTGTGTGTCATGAGCGTGAGAAAAGTCCACCAAGCATTGACAATAATACCTGAACTGAAGACAGACCTGGTTGACGAAAAGCCACAACTGTTACCATCCTCGGAGAAAGCCATAGGCAATCCACGGCACAATGCTTCTTCCGATAACTTGAGCGATCTACCTTCGACACAGATTTCTCAACCGCCACCAAATCCATCCATAATTCCCAAAGCCAACAACACGGCTACAAGTCTCATCTCGATGGGACAGATTTCTCAACCACCACCAATTTCAGCCATAATACCCAACGCCAACAACACGGCTATAAGTCTCATCTCGATGGGACGACTTGTGAATACATTTCTTGTGGAACGGTGTATACGATCGATACGGCGACGTGGCCAATTTACAGGGACCATCATGGTCTTCACCGACAGCATTGGTTACAAACAATATCAAGATTCAGTTCGATCCTGGGACAATCAAACAATAATTATTCAGGGTTACGAAGACGATATGAATCCAAGGGATGAAAACAACGATGGGCAGCTCAAGAAATACGCGCAAAAAACGATGATATTCAAGAGGTTCAAGACACTTCATTCCAAATACATTGCTGATTATCCAGAATTGTTGGGTTCTATTCGTTATGTGATGTACGTAGATACTGATAACATTATTGGTAGCCGATTGGATATCTTTTTCGAAGACTACATTAGAGTAGTTGCCGATCAATACAATGCGACGGATTTTGCCGAAATTCGTAATTACGGAGACTTTAGCTTCGCGAGTATGTTTCGAGACCGACATCTGAGAGGGAAAATGCACAGGTATGTATAGCACAGCTTCAATGATTTTATTCTTCCCCGTGATTCTCACTCACCGTGCCGATTGTTTCATGCATAGTGGCATCATAATTTACGATCTTGACTATGAAGAGGGATGTGTGAATGCATGGAGGCATGAAATGGATACTTTTTGGGACGCGAG
>Ga0163111_10001239_pt1 | contig 15602 bp, 18 predicted proteins | sample CRUFie1St18metaG_FD_109645 | JGI IMG/M metagenome (GOLD analysis project Ga0163111, IMG submission 109645) | Marine microbial communities from the Costa Rica Dome - CRUD Field 142mm St18 metaG | ecosystem: Environmental > Aquatic > Marine > Oceanic > Photic zone | place: Costa Rica: the Eastern...
ACTGGCTCTTTTCTTACTTGCTCAGGTGCCACTATAACAGTCTCTTGAACTGTTTCATAAGTAGCAGGGATAAGCTCTTTTTTAGTTTGAGCTGGTATAACAACTACTTGCTCTTGAACTGTTTTATAAGTAGCAGGTATTTCTTTAGTTTGGTTGTAACCTTCACGTACTAGTACTTTTTCTTCTACTACATCGTACTGAGCAGGAATAATCTTAGGAATTTTTCTTTCAGCACGTACTAATACTTTTTGATCTTCGTAATCGTAGGCAGCAGGCACTACAACTTTAGCAAAACACTGGCCAGGTTGTGCATTACCAATATCAAATTGGCCAGCAACATCATTGATTTGAGCATCAGTATTTATGTCAACAGTTTCAATCTCAACTTCAGGCTCTATAATTTCTACTGTTTCAGTATTATATTCAATACTTGGTACTTCAACAGTAGTGTTGATGTTAGTAGTAAAGTTAGCAGCATCTTTAGGAGTTGTAAAAGCATCCCACTTAACATTTGTATTTAGGTAGTCGTTAGTAGTAACGCCGCCAGCGTTTGCAGATGTCACTAATGCTAAAGCGACAGCTGTTGTAGATAAAAGTTTTTTCATATATCCCCGTTTAAAAGTTTTGTTTAATTGTTGATGCGTATACCAGCTAAGAATACACGAGGCAACTATATTATTGCCAACAAACTGTTGCGAACCTGCAACGCCACCTGTCTTAATGCATGGTTTATAGCATTTTGCTTTGAAACAAATATAGCAAATTCCGAATCTACCCTATTATAGCTAGTTATGGCCGTTTCTTGCCCATTCAATACCTCATTACCTGTAGCAGCTTCAGTTAATGTATAGCTAGTTGTTAAAACGATATTGTACCTACTTGCTATACGGTTACTAGTTATACCTAATCCCTCTACATTATAATCGTAACTTATATCTAGTATGTATTTTGCATCCGCAGAAAGCCGGCTTGGATTTAAAAGATCTTCAAGTTCTGCCTTTAATAATTGGCCGTTACGTGTTTTGTCTATAGGGCTAACATAAACACTAGTCATACTTGGCTTAGTATCATCATGTACCGGCTTAAAACCACATGCAGTTAATAAAAATAAAATACAAAAAACTACTTTAGGCATTTATACCTCCATTTCAGCTACTAAATTTACTTTAGCATGCTTACGCTCAACCTTTTTCTCTAACTCTAATAATAGTAAAATACTACTTACTTCACTAACTTGCATATCGCACTGCTCTGCCAACTCATCTATTGCCACAGCATTGTAAGAGAGCTTAGATAATATCAAATCTTTATGATCTGCTATATTTTCATATGATTCATCCTCATAGCTTGAGTAATCATCAATATCCTCAAATAAACGGCTCATAAACTGCTTTGGCACTGGGTTGTGAATACCATCTACAATATCTTGTGCATTACGGGTTAACACTGCACCACGTTTTAGTAAAAAATTAGCACCGTCCGAGCGTGGGTCAAAAGGAAAGCCGGGAACAGCAAATATGGTACGCCCTTCCTTCATGGCATAGTTAGCTGTTATAAGGCTGCCTGATTTTTGCGCCGCCTCTACTACTAACACCCCATCTGATAAACCAGCAATAATACGATTACGCGTCGGAAAATGCTGCGCTCTAGGCACAAAACCTAATGGGCGCTCACTTACCACAGCACCGTTATTGCTTTCTATTATATCCTCATATAATTTTTGATTTTGTCTAGGATACACATAATCTACTCCACCAGCTAGCACTGCCACCGTACCTGTGGCAAGGCTAGATGAGTGTACATAAGTATCGATGCCACGTGCCAAGCCAGAGATAGTATTAAAGTCATACTCCGCAATATTAGCGGCAATTTTACGTGCAAAAGCACAACCATTTGCACTAGCATTACGTGTGCCAACAATTGCTATACCATTACGAGATAGGGCAGATATATTACCATGCACACTAAGTATTGGTGGCGGGCCATAAGTGTTACGTAATTTATCTGGATACTCTACATCATTAAAAAATACTAAGCTTACCCCCTGCTTTTGACATTGAGCAATTTCATCCTCTGCCTGGGCTTTGCTAAATACCTTTACCTTTTTATAACCATCACGACGCTCTAGCTCTTCCAATGCAAGCTCAGCATGGCCGTACTCTTTAAGCAACGAGAAAAAGCTAACCGACCCAATATTTTCACTACGTATTAAGCGTAACCAGGCGACTTTCTCTTCTGTTATTGTATCAACATGAGTTGTGTATTCCATAATACAAAATTAATACACATAGATAAGTTAAATGCAAACACAATTTAATGCAAAATGTTGTACCACACTAAGATAACACAATATCTACAAATTGATTGAAACCTGCACTATATCAACTATATTGCAGCACACATGTCAGGCTCAACACTACCTATTGAAAGTACCGAAGTTTTAAAAGATGGCAAAACCATTATAAACTTTGGGCCGCAGCACCCTGCTGCGCATGGTGTATTAAGGCTATTGCTAGAGCTAGATGGTGAGGTAGTAGAGCGTGCTGACCCGCATATAGGCCTACTCCATAGAGGGACAGAAAAGCTAATTGAACACAAAACATACCTACAAGCCGTACCTTATTTTGATAGGCTGGATTACGTATCCCCTATGTGCCAAGAACATGCTTTTGCTCTAGCGGTAGAGAAACTGGTTGGCTGCAAAGTGCCCGCCCGTGCGCAATATATAAGGGTAATGTTTAGTGAGGTAACACGCCTATTGAACCATATACTTAACATAACCACCCAAGCACTAGATGTTGGCGCGATGACTCCATTACTATGGATGTTTGAAGAGCGTGAAAAAATGATGGAGTTTTACGAGCGCGCCAGTGGTGCCCGCTTACATTGCGCATATTTTAGGCCAGGCGGGGTAGCGCTAGATTTACCAGATGGGCTAGCAGATGATATTTATGAATTTGTAGAAAAATTCCCTAAACATATTGATGCTATGGAGGGGTTACTTACTGATAACCGTATATTTAAACAACGCATGGTTGATATTGGCGTAGTAAGCCCAGAGCAAGCGCAAGATTGGGGTTTTACCGGCCCTATGCTACGTGGCAGTGGTATTGCATGGGATTTACGCAAAAGCCAACCATATGATGTATATGATAAGATGGAATTTGATATCCCAGTTGGTAAAAATGGCGATTGTTACGATAGATATCTATGCCGTGTGGAGGAGATGCGCCAATCAGTAAGCATTATAAAGCAAGCCCTTAAAGCTATGCCAAAAGGTGAGGTTAAAACCTTGGATAAAAAAATATCCCCACCAAAACGTGAGGATATGAAAAAATCCATGGAGGCATTAATCCACCACTTTAAACTATATACCGAGGGCTACAAAGTACCAGCGGGGGAAACCTACACAGCAGTAGAGGCCCCTAAAGGTGAGTTTGGCGTATACCTAGTAGCCGATGGCAGCAACAAACCATATCGATGCGGCATCCGCGCACCCGGCTTTGCACATCTTCAAGGCCTAGATTTTATGAGCAAAGGTCATATGCTAGCTGACGTAGTAGCACTAATAGCTACACAAGATATTGTATTTGGCGAGATTGATAGGTAGCAATGAAGGGTATTATGATAGCCTACAAATGCTAAAAAAATTATCACCAGCATTAAAGCTCCTAATAAGTGCCGCCCTTATCTATTATATATTCTCTTTAATAGACATTGATCAGCTTAAAAGTAATTTACACAATATATCCCCTACCCCATTAATATGGGCTGTTATTTGCATTATACTGGCTAACGTTACTAACGGGCTAAGGCTTATAAAATATTACCAAAATTATAACCTAACCTTAGCAAAGCCATATGCCATAAAAACCTTTTTAGCTGGTATGGTTTACAATACGGTTATACCGGGTAGCTTAGGTTGCGATGGCTACATAACTTATAAGCTAAAAAAACATTATAATCAGCCAATAACAGACTCAATTAAAATTGCCATACTTAGCAAACTCAATGGCTTGTTTATGCTTAATATTATACTGTGTGTGTGTTTATATTTTAGTAAATTTAACCATCTCATACCGTATTATCAGTATGTGCTACCTTTGTTTATGATACTGCAATTTCCTATCTTTAGATTTATTGGCAACCGCTATTTGGATGAAGCTGCAAAGCTATCATTAACCACAATGCCGTACTCATTTATTATACAAATATTTATATTAGCAGCCGGCTATTTTTGCATGGTAGCGCTTGGTATTAATGCCCCGCTAGAATATAGCGCTATGCTGATTATTAGCACTATTGCCTCTTACATACCTGTTACATTTATGGGCCTTGGCACGCGTGAAGCAATTTTTTACAAAGGTAACGAGCTGCTAGGCATATCCCCCGAGCTTGGAGTATTATTTGCCTTAGTATTTTTTACCATATTTATGTTAGCAAGCCTTGCCGGTTTGGTGTTTTTATGGCAGAAAAACCTTGACACAACCCATACTAAGTAGCGTATAGTTACTGCCATGGATTTAAACCAAAACCATACTGTACAATCATACAACCAACAGCTGGAGCAAGTGGTAGAGCTTATTATTAAAATGGGCAGCCAAGTTACTAACATGCTTAAAATCGCTGAGGCTAATATATTAGAGGTAGATTCCAGCGCGGCTAAACAAATTAATAAACGTGAAAAAAAGCTAGATAATTTAGATGACGAGGTAAACCAAGTAGCATCTACAATTATTGCCCTACGCGCACCTGTAGGGGTAGATTTACGCTTACTTATTGCTAGTGTTAAAATGGCTGGCTCGTTAGAGCGCATGGGTGATTTAGCTAATATTAACGTAACCCGCTGCCAGGCTTTTATTGCCGTTGCACCAAAAGCCACCCTAAAAAAACTAGCACAACTATCTAGTGCTGTTACTGATATGCTTGATGTTTTCTGTAATGCATTTAAAAATTTGGATGATTTATCGGCCCAACGCGTAGAGGCTATGGATGATAAAGCCGACGACTTATATCATGATATATACGCAGAAGTAGTAGAAGAGATTACCAAAAACCCAAAAAACACAGCAGATTTAACGGAAGGGTTATTTGTAGCAAAAAATTACGAGCGCATAGGCGACAATGCTACTAAGCTAGCTAAACTACTAAGCTATATTAACTCTGGCGAATTGACTATACATTAAATTAACAATAGTGTTTTATAATTTTGCTAAGAGCAAGTAAAACAAGGCGCAACCGATTGAATGTATTTAACATACTTGATTGAGGTTAAGACCGCAGTTTTACGCAGCTATTAGTAAAATTAGGAAACACTAAAATGATGCAAAAAGTACTGCTGTGCATATTAGATGGCTGGGGCTACCGTAAAGAAACCGACCATAATGCAATATACCATGCCCAAACACCTACCTGGGATAGGATGCTTAAACAATATAGTCATAGCTTACTGGAAACAGGTGGTGAGGCAGTAGGCCTACCAGCAGGGCAAATGGGCAATAGTGAGGTGGGGCATATGACTATCGGCTCTGGCCGTGTATTATTGCAAGATTTACCGCTTATAAATAAAGCTGTGGCAGAGGATAGCATAGCTAATATGCCACTTATTATTGATACAATAAAAACTTTAAAAGCATCTGGCAAAGCACTGCATTTAACAGGTTTATTATCAAATGGCGGAGTACACAGCCATCTTGATCACATAATTTACTTAGCAAACCTGTTCGCTGATAATGGCATAAAAGTTTATCTCCACGCAATTTTTGATGGCCGCGATGTAGCCCAAAAATCTGCCCATAAATATGTTGAGCAACTGCAAAACCAAATTACTAGTAATTTGGTTACCATAGCAACATGTAGTGGCCGCTATTATATTATGGATAGAGACAAACGCTGGGAGCGTGTAGAGCCAGCCTATAATGCAGTAATAAACGGCACAGGTGAGCGTGCTAATAACATTATGGAAATTATAGATACAAGCTACACTAATGACATAACTGATGAGTTTATAAAACCTACTATTATAGGTGATTACGCTGGAGCTAATGATGGTGATGCATTTATAATCGCCAACTTTAGAGCCGATAGAGTAAGGCAACTATCAGCTAGCTTATTTGATAATAGCTTTACTGGTTTTAACCGCGATAAAACTATTAACTTTAGTAATAAAATTGGGATTACTGAGTACTCAACAGAGCTAAATGCATATATGGATACCCTATTCCCGCCATCAAAGCCGGAGGCTATATTGCCAGAGATAATAGCAAATGCTGGCCTAAAACAACTACGCATCGCCGAGACTGAAAAATACGCCCACGTAACCTTTTTTATGAGTGGTGGTAATGACGATTTATATAAAGGTGAGGAGCGCATATTAGTGCCATCTCCTAAAGTTGCTACTTATGATTTACAGCCAGAGATGTCGGCCCCTGAGGTTACTGCTAAATTAACTAGTGCTATGCAAGATAGCCAACCAGATCTTATAATTTGCAACTATGCAAACGGCGATATGGTAGGCCATAGCGGCGACTTTGAAGCTGCAAAAAAAGCTGCCGAAGCCCTAGATACTGCTTTAACAAAGCTAGAGCAAACAGCATTAGATAATGATTATATAATGCTAGTAACCGCAGACCATGGCAATGCAGAGGAAATGGAGGACCACAAAGGTAACCCACATACCCAGCATAGTTTAAACCCCGTGCCATTTGTATATGTGTCTAAAGGTAACAATCCAAAGCTAAGTGATGGCACTTTAGCAGATATAGCCCCCACCATATTAAACATTATGGGCTTAGATGCGCCAAGCCAGATGGATGGTAAAAACCTAATACAATAATGGCTAACGGCTTTATAGTTTTAGATAAACCAACTGGTATAGGTAGCAATAAAGCTCTTGGTAAAATCAAACGCTTATTTAACCAAAAAAAGGCTGGTTTTATTGGCACACTGGACCCTTTAGCTAGCGGTATATTACCGGTAGCATTAGGCGAGGCAACCAAGTTAATACACCTATTAGAAGGCGGCACAAAAATATATGAGTTTACTGTACAATTTGGCCAGGCCACAGATACAGATGATAGTCAGGGCAAAATCATAGCTACTAGCCCTACCCTACCAAATTTAGATAATCTGCAAAATTTACTAACTAAATTTACTGGCGTAATTACCCAAACCCCGCCGCAATATAGCGCTATTAAAATCAACGGTAAAAAAGCCTATGATATAGCCCGCCAGGGTAAACAGGCCGATATAAAACAACGCCAAGTAAATATTTTTAATATTAAACTACTTAATTATGCTCCACCTTATGGCAGCTTTATCTGCGAATGTAGTAAGGGTACTTATATACGCTCCATAGCACGAGATATGGGGCAATTATTAAATACATACGGCCATATTACTGTGCTAAGGCGCATCAAATCGGGCATATTTAACACCAGTAATAAAATAACACTGGATGAGTTAGAAAAAACCATGTATAAGCCTGCCCCCAATGCGCTAAATAGCGTGTTGGTGCCGATGGAAAATGTTCTGGACGACATCCCGGATATTCAAATTGGTAAGCATGAGGCTGACAAAATCCGTATGGGGCAATTTTTAAGCACTGATATGGATGATGTTAGTAGCCTAGCTTTGTTATGCAATAACAAGCTAATTGCTCTAGCCAAGTGCCAAAACGGGTTAATAAAGCCCACAAAAGTAATAAATAATAACAACTAAATTAATGGAGTTACGATGTCGATAACAGCACAAAAAAAACATGATCTTATTGAAAAATATGCATTAAATGATGCCGATACTGGCTCACCAGAGGTGCAAATTGCAATATTAACGGAGCGTATCAATGCTTTAACTGAGCATATGAAAACGCATAAAAAAGATTTCCACAGCCGTCGTGGTTTAATTATGATGGTAAGTAAGCGTCGTCGTTTATTAGATTACTTAAAATCTAAAAATACAGACCGTTATAAAAAGATATTAGAAGCGCTAGGTTTACGTAAGTAAACAAAAAGTTAGTTAAAGAACAGGTGCAATTTAACTTGCCTAGCATCTGCTATTACCACTTATCGCAAGTGGGCGCGCCCTTTGCCCCGATTCGAGCAAAGCTCGAAAAGGGCGCGCATCTTTAAAAAATGATCAAAGATCAATTTTTTAAAGGGTTCGTCTACAACATACACTACTAGACACCGTTAGCTAATTATGATTTTAAAGAATTATCTAGCATTATAGTATTTTTTATAGCCCTTTCACTACATCCTTATAATACTGATATATCTCATCAGCATTACCTTTATCTAAGCTCTCTCTAACATTTTGTATTAATGGTATTTGGCCAAGCACATTTATATCTTGCGCTTTAGCATATTTTACAGCCCCACCCTGGCCAAAAATATAGTTTTTAGTGCCTGTGCTATCCTCATAATAAGCCATGTTTTCTACTAGCCCGATTATATTAATACCTACTTGGTTAAACATCTGCACTGCACGTTTAGCATCAGCTAAAGCTATATCTTGTGGGGTACTTACTATAACGGCTCCATCTACAAAATAATTCTGTACTAGGCTAATTTGTATATCACCAGTACCAGGCGGTAAATCAACTATTAAGTAATCTAGCTCACCCCAATCTACCCCGCGGATAATTTGATGCAATGCCTTAGTAGCCATTGGCCCACGCCACATTGCGGCCTTTACAGCATCTACTAAAAAACCAATGGAGCTACACTTAACACCATGTGCAATAATAGGTTTTATACGGCCATTATTATGCTCTGGCATTTCATTAACACCAAGCATTGTAGGTATAGACGGGCCATAAATATCAGCATCAGCAATACCTACTTTATAGCCTTTATTTGCTAGTGCCATGGTAATACCCACAGCCGTGGTAGATTTACCTACTCCACCTTTACCGGAAGCTACTAATATTATTTTCTTAACACCTTTTAACGGCACACGATTATCTATCGCTTGTGCATTTTTACTGGTTGAATCTATCGCCATAACGCATTAGTTATACTTTATGTCTGATGATTTCAACCCATGGGGTGATGGCCCTACTAATAATTCTAAACCTACCCTAAAAAATCGCCGTAATACTGGCGGCAAAAAACCTAATAACGTTGTAAAATTAAAAAACCCTTTTGATGGCAAATCGCCTATTAAAGCGTATGGTATACTAGGTGTTGGGCTATTATTATTTTGGGTTATAATTAACAGCTTTTACATGGTAGATATTCAAGAGGAGGCCATAGTTTTACGCTTTGGTAAATATCACCGCACTACTAGTAGTGGCTTGCATTTTAAATTCCCCCGCCCTATTGAGCGCGTTGAAAAACTACCAGTTACAAGGGAAAACAGGGTAGAAATTGGTTTTAGCAGTATTAGCCGCCGCGGCAACACTTATCAAACCAAAAAACAGCAAGAAAGCTACATGCTGACAGGAGATGAGAATATTGTAGACATTAATTTTGTAGTAAGCTGGAATATTAAATCTGCTAAGGACTTTTTATTTAATGTACGTGATTCAGGCGATTACGTAAAAAGCACAGCCGAAAGCGCAATGCGTGAGGTAATAAGCCGTACGCCTATTGATAATGCCTTAACTGATGGCAAGCCACAAATAGCTGCAGAGGCTAAAGAGCTACTGCAAGATATTTTAGATAATTATGGTGCAGGTATAAATGTTTTACGTTTAGAGATAAAAGATGCTAACCCACCTAAACCTGTATTAGAGGCATTTATTGATGTACAAAATGCTAAAACTGAAAAAGAGCGTGCTAAGAACCAAGCTGAAGCTTACCGCAACGATGTTATACCTCGTGCCCGTGGCCAGGCGGCCCAAATGCTAGAGGATTCAAAAGCATACAAACAGCGTGTAATAGCCGAGGCCGAAGGTGCAGCAAGCCGTTTTAACGCTGTTTATAATGAGTATAGCAAAGCTAAACGCGTAACTAAAGATAGAATATATCTAGAAACCATGGAACAAGTATTAGGCGGCATGAATAAGGTAATTATTGATAAACAAGCCGGCGCTGTACCATATTTACCGTTGCCTGCTATACAAAATAAATAAGCCTAAAAAACTAGTTGATAGGAGCTAATTTATAGTGGATAGATATAGTTATGAAATATCTATTTTTACATCCTAATTACCCTGCTCAATATAAGTTTATTGCTGCTAAATTAGCGCAAGATCCTAACAACCAAGTAGTATTTTTTACCAATAAAAACCGTGAAGTAAAAATACCCGGTGTTAACACCGTATTTTTTGATCCGTACAAAGAGGTGCCAAAAGATATTAACATATTTTGTAGCAAATTTGTACAAGGCAGCTACCGCGCAGTTAGCGTAGCACGCCTATGTAACCAGTTAAAAAAGCAAGGTTTTATACCAGATGTAATAGTTGCACATAGTGGCTGGGGTGATGGGTTTTACATAAAATCAGTATTCCCTGATGTGCCAATGCTTAATTATATGGAGTTCTTTTTCCATGCTAAAGATACTGATATGGATTTTGATCCGCCAAATAAGGTATGCACAACAGAGGATATAGCACGTACTACTACTAATAACGCTATCCATATGACTAACTATTTTAATGCTGATTGGTGCATTACCCCAACTTTTTGGCAGCGTAGTGTACACCCGCCAGAGATGCATCAAAAAATTACCGTACTGCATGAGGGCGTAGATGTAGATAAAATAGCACCACTAAAACTAGATAGTATAACCTTACCTAACGGCGTGCAGCTTAATAAAAAAGATCATGAAATTATCACCCATGTAGAGCGCAATTTGGAGGAGCATAGAGGGTTTCATATATTTATGCGTGCAGTGGAGAAGATCCAAAAAGAGCGCCCAAATGCCCACTTTATAGTAATAGGCGGCGACAATGTAAGCTATGGATGGAAAGTAGAAGGCCAAAAGCCTTTACGCCAGCGCATGCTGGAGGAACTAGATATTGATGAATCTCGTATTCACTTTTTAGGTTATCAAAGCTATGAAAACTACCAAAAAGTACTAAATATAGGCCATGCCCATATTTACATGACATACCCATTTGTACTTAGCTGGAGCTTTATTGAAAGCCTAGCTAGTGGTTGCCAGGTGATATGCTCATCCACTACTCCACTTATGGAGGCCACTAAAGATAATGAGCATGTGTTGATGTTTGACTTTCATGACCCTGAGGCACTATGTGACCAAGTATATAAAGTACTAGATAACCCTAAAAAATATGAGGATCTGCGCCATAATGCCCGCAACTTAGCGGTTGAGCAGTATAATGTGCATAAGCTATTACCGATGCATATTGATTTAATCAATGATTTAGCCCGGGGTGAAATACCACCACCAACTGCTAAAAAGATTAAGGATATGCACAAAAAGCACGGTAAAAATAAAATATGGGAAAAAAGCTGGGGCGCCTATGACCATCAAGGCCATTACCCTAAACGCTTTTACCCGAGTGTGGATGCGGCCTAAATTTACTAGTAAAGATTATCTTAGTTAGCCCAAATTAAACCTCTAATTTAGCTCTTACCTCTTTATCAATAGCTAATACATCATCAAAACTTTGTGGGTTAGTATACTCTAAATGGCTAAGTGCCATATCCACAATTTTAGCTATTTCAATAAATTTAATTTTATCAGTTAAAAAGGTTTCCACTGCGTATTCATTAGCTGCGTTAAGTATTATTGGCTTTGCACCACCATCATGCATTACATGTTTTGCTATAGCAAAGCATGGATATTTTTTATAATCTACTTCTTTAAAGGTCAATCGCTGCAAAGCACATAAATCTAAGCGTTTACAGCCATTATTAATACGCTGTGGGTATGCTAATACATTGCTTATAGGCACACACATATCTGGAGTACTGGCCTGAGCTAATATACTGCCATCATTATACTCTATTAACGCATGTATGGCAGACTCTTGATGAATAATTGCATCTAACTGTTTAGGCCTTAATCCAAATAAATACTGGGCCTCAATCAGCTCTAACCCTTTATTCATCATTGTTGCACTATCTACCGATATTTTAGCACCCATGCTCCAATTAGGGTGCTTTACTGCCTGGGCAGGAGTAATATTAATTAACTGGCGAGCCTCATAATCTATAAATGGGCCTCCAGAGGCGGTGAGAGTAATTTTACTGATATCCTTAATAGTATCTTTTATATTACGCCCGCTAATTAGCTGATGCACCCCATTATGCTCACTATCTATAGGCAATATATCTACATTATATTGCTCAGCTAATGCCATAACTTGTGGACCTGCACATACTAGACTCTCTTTATTAGCTAGGCCGATATTATTACCTGCTTTAATAGCATTAATTAATGGCTTTAACCCCGCGATACCAGTTATTGCCGCTATTGTTAAATCTGCCTTTATACTTGCTAGCTCATCAATAGTTAGCACTTGGCAATCGGTAATTATACGTTTTAAACGCGCTACTTTTGTTTGGTCAGCAAGCGCTACATATTGTGGTTTAAATTTTTGAACCTGCTCAGCCAGCTTACTAATGTTTTTATCCGCTGATAGGGCCAATATCTTAAACTTATCTGGGTGCTGCTCTACCAGCTTTAAGGTACTAGTGCCAATACTACCTGTACTACCAAGTATGGTTAAATTTTTCATTCACTTATATCTTTACTAGATTTATCTCTAAACTCAGCAATTTTTTTGTGATTCCCTTGCAATAACACCTCAGGTATTTTTAATCCATTCCACTCTTGTGGCTTTGTATAATGCGGGTACTCTAACTTATTATCTACAAAGCTTTCCTCCTTATGAGTTTCAGGGTTGCCTATCACACCATCTAGTAATCGTATACATGCATCCATGCATATAATAGCAGCGGGCTCACCACCGGATAGGATAAAATCACCTACGCTTACCTCAGTAATATTATAGTAATCAATTACGCGTTGGTCTATCCCCTCAAAACGGCCACAGATAATTGATATATCTTGTTTGCTAACCCATTTTTGGGCTGTATTTTGAGTAAATTTTTTACCACGTGGGCTCATATATATAAGATCGCCATTTGTATAATTGGCATCTATGGCATTACCAAGCACATCAGCGCGTATAACCATACCCGCACCGCCACCTGCAGGGGTATCATCTACATTTTTATGCTTACCAATACCGTAATCACGCAAATTAACTATGTTAAGCTGCCATAAGTTATTATCTAAGGCCTTACCTGCCAAACTATACCCTAATTGGGCAGGAAACATCTCTGGGAATAAAGTGTATATGGTAAATTTCATGACTTTTGCCTGTATAGTGAGGTAAATTTAATATATATATGAGTTTATGCAGAGTAAACCACCATCACAGCGTCAATTACAAGTATCTGAACAAATAAGGTTTGCTTTATCTAATTTGTTTTTAACTGGTGAAGTAGCTGAGATAGATGGTGCCTCCATTACTGTATCACAAGTTACAATATCACCAGATTTAAAACATTGTACTGCTTATATTATGCCTCTAGGTGGTAAAGATAAAGAGCGTTTACTGGAGATATTATCAACAATTTCGCCTCAAATTAGGCATCTAATTAGTAAAAAAGTAAAATTACGTTATACCCCAACGGTAAAGTTTAAACTTGATGAAAGCTTTGAATACGCCGCTAATATTAGTCGAATATTACATGATTTAGATGCAGAGGGTGATAATAACTAACTATATATAGATGCTCTTATTCCAGTATTCCATGGAATGTTAGGATAAGAGATATTGTTATTACAACATTCCATGGAATACTGGAACGTACATAAATAAAATTACTCCCCCCTTAATACCCGAGCTTTTTTACGCTCCCAATCGCGCTTTTTAATATCCTCACGCTTATCGTGTAGCTTTTTACCTTTGGCCAAACCTAGTTTTAGTTTGGCAATATTTTTATGATTAAAATAAAGGCTTAGCGGCACTAAAGTGTACCCCTTTTCTTTTATTTTGCCGGTTAGTTTATTTAACTCAGCACCGTTTAATAACAGTTTTTTTACCCTATTTGGGTCATGGTTATTGCGGTTACCATGCTTGTATTCATTAATATGTAAATTATAGATAAATGCTTCACCATTATTTATATCTGCATGGCTTTCGGCTATATTGGCCTTGCCAGTACGTAATGATTTTACCTCAGTACCTTTTAATACTATGCCAGCCTCTATTTCAGCCTCTATAGTATAATTGTGACGCGCCTTACGGTTTTGTGCAACGATATTGTAGTTATCTTGGCTCATACCAAGTTATTATACTTTAAAAAGTAAAATACTTTCTAGTGTAACTTTTTATCTAACTTGTTAATAGAACCAGCAATAAGCTTGTCAGCAGTTTTACTATCCATATTATCGTTCAATATCTCGCGTACAGTTTCCATCGCTATATCAGATACTTTATTACGAATATTATCCATGGCTACAATTTCTGCTCTGGCTATACGCTCACTTGCATCTATTAATTTACGATCAATCTCTGCATCTATGTCACGCTCAGCTTGTTTTTTTAGCTGGGCAACGTCATTAGCTGCATCTTCTAACATTTGTTTTGCGATGGTTTCAGTTTCATTAGCTTGCTCTTTTACTGTTTCAAGTATCTTTTGAGCTTCAGCACGTAACTCTCTAGCTTTAGTTAAATCACTAATAATTTTATCACCACGATTATCTATCATGCCAATAATTAGTTTTTTAATTGGCCTGTAAGCCACAGCCCAAAACAAAATAAATGCTATACCTAAATATACGTAACTCATAATAATCCTATATCTTACTAGCTAGTATTTTATCACTAACTTTAAAATCTGCCAAGTCGGCACTAGTTTGCAAAACAATATCTTTTGTAATCTTCTTTACATCTTCAGCTGATTGCTCATAAAATTTAGCAATTTTTTTATCGCTATCTTGCAGCTTTTTTGTAAGCTTTTTAGCAATCTCTGCACGCTTTTTTTCAGTACTTTGTTTAATCTCTTCTTCAGCTTTTTTGTAAGCTTCCATACTGTTTTTTTTAGCTTTATCTAAAGTGCGCTCAATACGTCTTTCAACAGCCTCTGCTTTATTTTTAGCTTTCTCAGCTGCAACTAAATCGGCCTCAAAACGGATTTTACGATCACTAAAAGTAATCCCCATTTTAGGCATAAATTTACTTTTTATTATCCAGTATAATATACCAAAACTTATAGCTAACCATAGTAGCTGTGATGGTAATGTACTTAAATCAAACTGTGGCATAGCATTAAAATTGCAGACATTTATAACCAAATTGTATAAGAAACTCAAATGGATTTACTAAAGTTAGAGCAAATAATAAAGGATAGGGTTAAAAATCCTATAAATGACTCATACACAAATGAGTTATTAGCTAAGGGTAGTAATAAAATAGCCCAAAAAGTGGGGGAAGAGGCAACTGAAGTTATAGTAGCTGCTTTGGCTGAAGGTAAATCAGAGCTAATATGTGAAAGCGCTGATTTACTATACCACCTATTAGTATTATTAGCAGATAAACAAGTTAGTTTAGATGAAATATATAATGAGTTAGCAAAGCGCCATGGTAATAGTTAGACACATATTAGTAATAGCTA
>Ga0163111_10001240_pt1 | contig 15601 bp, 14 predicted proteins | sample CRUFie1St18metaG_FD_109645 | JGI IMG/M metagenome (GOLD analysis project Ga0163111, IMG submission 109645) | Marine microbial communities from the Costa Rica Dome - CRUD Field 142mm St18 metaG | ecosystem: Environmental > Aquatic > Marine > Oceanic > Photic zone | place: Costa Rica: the Eastern...
ATTATTTGATTTTTAAGGATACCTCTAGAGGATGACACATCCAAAAACAATAAAAACCCAGTGCGGAATAGATAAATACCATCTTTTACGTAAGAAAAAAGGTGCTTTGAGTAGAGTTCGTTTCGCTTGGTTTGTCTTTGCTGCTACGCTAGTAGACTTGTTTAAATCAAAATCTACTTAAAAAAAGTGATACTTAAATATAATTGAAATATTGATTTCCAACTGACAGATTAAACCGCGTAGCTTCAGAGCACGCAAAGCGATCCGTCATGCCAGCAATATAATCAGAAACCACACGTGCTAAAACCATTTTATTACTAGCTAAATCCAAATTAGTTTGCCATTCACGCGGCATCTCTTCAGGCTTATCTAAATAAGTATCAAATAATTTTTGAACAATCTTCTTAGCCTCTGTGCGCATCAATACAACCGATGGAGCACGATACATATTAATAAATAGAAACTGCCTGACTAATTTTAAATCACTCCACATTGCCTCAGAAAATTTAACCACCTTTTGCTCATGATTTCTAACTTCATCAACATTAGTCAACCCAATATCCAATATGTATTTCTCACTCGTCTTTATCACATCTGTGACCATTTCACCAAATAACAAACGTAATACTTCATGGGTTTTTCTATAAGGATCAATATTAGTGTAAGTTTCATCAATTCTTTCAAAGCATTTTTTTAATATTGGAATTTCCTTCATATCATTAACCGAGAACAAGCCAGCCCTGAGCCCATCGTGCAAATCATGATTATTATAGGCAATATCATCAGAGATAGCAGCAACCTGAGCTTCTGCACTAGCATTCGTATGAAATTCTAAATCATGTAGTTGGGAGTATTCCTTCAAAGCAAATGGAATGTTTCCAATAACCGGTCCATTGTGCTTAGCAAGCCCTTCTAATGTTTCCCAAGTTAAGTTTAGTCCATCCCATTTTGCATAATGCTGCTCCAGATAAGTTACAACTTTTAGAGATTGGGCATTATGATCAAATCCACCATATGGTTTCATTAATTTATCTAACACCTCCTCACCAGTGTGACCAAAAGGAGTATGGCCAAGATCATGTGCGAGAGAAATTGCCTCAGTTAATTCATCATTTAAATTTAACTGTTTTGCAATTGTTCGTGCAACTTGGGCAACTTCGATTGAATGCGTCAAACGAGTTCTATAATAATCTCCCTCATGCGCAACAAATACCTGAGTTTTATGTTTTAGCCGCCTAAAAGCCGATGAGTGAATAATTCGATCGCGATCACGCTGAAAGCAAGTTCTAAAATCTTTTGCTCGCTCAAAATACAATCTACCTTTTGAGGCCTCTGGATTACTTGCGTAAGATGCAATCATTTTTCGCACCAGTTCTTGCCGTTGAAGTCAGGAAAGACTATACTACCTTTTGCAATATAACGAAACCCAAAATGGCTACTCATGGATATAACATTACCTCCGAAAGTAACTGAGCGCGCTTTTGAAAGATTAGCAGAAATAAACTCTAATCAAGAGGACTCAAAAGCCCTCAGAATAGCTGTCGAAGGAGGTGGCTGTTCTGGATTTCAATATCTAATTGAGCTTGATTATCCAAAGGAAGACGACCTTATTTTAGAAAAGTCAGGTCAGAAAGTTTTGATAGACAGCATTTCCCTACCATTTTTATCAAACGCAACGATTGATTTCAGTGAAGAGCTTATTGGAGCACGGTTCATTATAAATAATCCAAATGCTACTTCCAGTTGTGGTTGCGGCACATCATTTTCTGTTTAGAATGCAAAAACAATAAAAAAGTAAAGAAAAATATTGAAAATTGCCACATATAATATCAATGGAATAAAAGCTAGATTACCCAGAATCTTAGAGTGGCTAGATGAAGCAGAACCTGATGTAGTGCTTTTACAAGAAATCAAATCAATTGATGAAAACTTCCCGAGAACAGTATTTGAAGATAAAGGCTTTACTGTAGAAACCTTCGGGCAAAAATCATTTAATGGTGTAGCAATCTTATCAAAATTCCCACTCGAGGATATAAAACGAGGCCTTCCTGGCAGTTTAGATGATGAACAAGCCCGATGGATCGAAGCGTCAGTGATGACGAACACACCGATAAAAGTATGTTGTCTATATTTACCAAATGGAAACCCTACACCTGGACCCAAATATGATTATAAACTGGATTGGATGGAACGCTTGTTTGATCGCGCAACTGAATTGATAGATCTGGAAGAGCCAGCCCTAATGGCCGGTGATTATAATGTAATACCGCAATCAGAAGATGCCAATTCACCTGATAAATGGACTAACGATGCATTACACTTACCCCAGACTAGAAATGGATTTCAAAAACTTCTCAATCTTGGCTACACTGATGCGTTTAGATGTCAAAATAGTGAACCTATGAATTATACTTTTTGGGATTTTCAGGCAGGAGCCTGGAATAAGAATGATGGCATCCGAATTGATCATTTCTTGCTAAACCCAAACTGTGCTGATTTACTCGAAGATTGTCAAATTGATAGATATATGAGAGGCCGTGAAAAACCGTCTGATCATGTGCCAATTTGGGTAGAGTTGAAGATTTAGTCACCCCGGCTAACGTCAACACCGTACAACCAATCGTATTTACTTTGTATGAAACTGGGTTTTAACCGATATGAGGCTTTCATACCTATATTTATTAAATTTGCTCGGACTCCAACAGCGTGATAGATATCTCCATTTGATGAAGAAGCCGAAGCAACTTTAGCAATTCGTTTAAATCTACGAGTTTGAAATATTTTAAAAGCATCTAAAACATTATTGGAATTATCTAATTCTTCGGCTAACACCCATGCATCTTCTATAGCCATGTTTGCCCCTTGTCCGAGAAATGGGACCATTGGGTGGCACGCGTCCCCAATTAATACAGCCATATTAGAATGCCATTTTTTTGGCAGCTCGTGGACAAAAAGTCCCCATAGTTTAATATTTTCTGCCACACTTAATAACTTTCTAACATCCGTTGGCCAATGCTGAAAAGATTTCTCCAAATTTGCTCTATTGTCGGGTTGATCCCAACCCTCAGCAGTCCATTCCTCTCGCTTCTCCACTGCTACCAAATTTATGAGTTTACCTCCCCTTATGGGATAGGTCACAATATGGCGATTTGGGCCAAATCTGATAGTTGCTTCATTTGGGATATCATTTAATGGAATAAATTTACTTTCTATAAGAGCTCGCCAAGCAACTTTACCAGTAAATTTTGGCTCTTCAGCACATCCAATTACCTTTCGTGTTAAAGAATGTATCCCGTCAGCCCCAACTAGAATTTGGCATCCATGAAAAGTCTCATCAGTAAACTTAATTCTTAATGAACTACCAGCATCAGTAATATCCATCGCTTGTTTATTAAATATTATTTTAACCCCCAATTTCAGTGCAGTTTTCATTAAAATATTGATCAAATCAAATCGGTGAATGACAATGTGTGGATTAACATTTCCATGAGTTACATTAATCAAATCTACTCTGGCAGAAAACGAAGGTTTCTTATAATTTTGCACATTTATATATTCTAGCGCATTGCCCTGAGACACTAATGCCTCTTTCAAACCCAACGCGCGCATAACCCCAAACCCATTTGGGCTAATTTGAATACCAGCACCAGTATTCTGGTTTTTTTGAGCTCGTTCAAAAATGGTAACATCAGACCCAAGGCGCGCCATAGCGATTGCAGAGGTCAGACCACCTATTCCAGCACCCAAAATAGTAATACATTTATTTTTTAAGGCCATATCTCAAACAGCATTACTGAATATTTAATCGTCCCGATGAACTTTCTCTTTTCTTTCATGCTTGGCCTGAGCCTCCAAGCTCATGGTAGCAATTGGACGTGCGTTTAATCTTTTCAAGCTAATTTGTTCACCAGTAACGTCACAGTAACCATATTCACCATTGTCAATTCGTCTCAAAGCCCCATCTATCTTAGAAATCAATTTTCGTTGCCGGTCGCGAGTTCGTAACTCTAATGCTCTATCCGTTTCCTCCGATGCTCGATCAGCTGCATCAGGTATATTCCGAGTACCTGTCTGCATACCTTTTATTGTATCCTGAGCACCATCTAAAATTTCTGATTTCCAGTCGAGCAACTTCTTGCGAAAGTATTCTAATTGTTTATCACTCATGAAGGGCTCTTCTTCATTTGGAATATAATCTTTCTCCAATACTATTTTCTTATTCATCAAATTCCTCAGGTTTCTCAAATTCAAAATTCTCTAAGTTTCTGACGAGCCTTAACCCAATCAAACACTATTGTCACCCCACGTAATTCCAGATCTTGAAGGTTTCTTTTGGTCTGATAAACTTGTAAACAAACAAAAAATTAAAGATGGAACAAAAATGAAATTTTCTGGAACGGATGCATACGTAGCTACTGACGATTTGAAAATTGCAGTGAATGCTTCAATAACTCTAGAGCGCCCACTGCTGGTAAAGGGCGAACCTGGAACAGGTAAAACTGAGCTTGCTAAACAGATTGCACAATCTCTAAATCTCAATATCATTGAGTGGAACATAAAATCGACTACTAAAGCTCAACAAGGTTTATATGAATACGATGCAGTAACTAGATTACGTGACAGCCAGCTTGGGGACAAACGTGTCAAAGACGTCAAAAATTATATAAAAAAAGGAAAGCTTTGGGAGGCCTTTGAAGCACAAGAAAAAGTAGTTCTATTAATAGACGAAATTGACAAAGCCGACATAGAATTTCCAAATGACTTATTACAAGAAATAGATAAAATGGAATTTCATGTTTACGAAACTAATGAAGTTATAAAGGCAACAAATCGACCAATTGTTATAATAACCTCTAACAATGAAAAAGAACTTCCAGACGCATTTTTAAGAAGATGTTTTTTCCATTACATTCAGTTTCCTGAGGATGATGTCATGCGCAAGATTATTGATGTTCACTTTCCAAAAATAAAATCCCAGTTAGTCACACAAGCTTTAACACAATTCTACGAAATAAGAGAAACGCCAGGATTGAAGAAAAAGCCCTCTACCTCAGAAGTCTTGGATTGGCTAAAACTTTTACTAGCTGAAGATTTAAGCCCTGAAGATCTCAAACGTGATGGTAAGGATTCTCTACCAAAATTACATGGAGCATTATTAAAAAATGAACAGGACGTACACATGTTTGAACGGCTTGCATTCTTGGCAAGAGGGCAAAGATAGAATTCATATAGGCTATATTAATAAAGGTAAGATACATTGCTCATTATTTCGTTAGCAATTTTAGGGATGTTGTTCGGTGCATATACTGCCAAAAAAAAAGGTGGTAATGCATCAGATACAATACAATATGCTGTAGTTTTTTTGATAATTGGCTTAATTGTTGGGATTTTTTCTACGATAGCGATAGAGTGGTTGTAAATAAAAAATGTTTATCCCATTTTTTGAAAATCTACGAGCAGCAAAAATACCAGTATCGCTGCGAGAGTATCTAAGTTTTTTAGAAGCAACTAAAGCAGGATTAGTATTGTACGACATCGAGGGGTTTTACTTCCTCGCGCGGACGTCAATGGTTAAGGACGAAAGAAACCTAGACAAATTTGATCAAGTTTTCTCAACTACCTTCAAGGGACTAGAAAGTATTTCAGTAGAGGACGTTATTGAGGCCATGGACCTACCAGAGGACTGGTTAAATAAAATGGCAGAAAAACATCTTACCAAAGAAGAAATGGCAGAAATTGATGCTTTGGGAGGATTCGAAAAACTGATGGAAACTTTAAAAGAACGGTTAAAAGAACAACAAGCCAGACATCAAGGCGGAAACAAATGGATAGGAACAGCAGGCACATCACCATTTGGGGCATATGGATACAATCCTGAAGGAGTACGCATTGGACAAAAAGAAGGTCGACATGGAAGAGCGGTAAAGGTTTGGGACAAAAGAGATTTTAAGAATCTAGATGACAATGTAGAACTGGGAACACGTAATATAAAGGTAGCGTTAAAAAGAGTTCGAAAATGGGCGAGGGATGGAGCTCCAGAAGAATTAGATTTAAATAGTACTATTCGCTCAACAGCTGAAAATGGTTACTTAGACGTGAAAATGCGTCCTGAACGTAGGAACGCTGTTAAAGTTTTATTATTTTTAGATGTTGGAGGGTCCATGGATCCTCACATTAAAATAGTGGAAGAGCTTTTTTCGGCAGCTAAAAGTGAATTTAAGCATATGGAATACTTTTACTTTCATAATTGTCTCTACGAAGGAGTGTGGAAAGATAATAGAAGACGCTGGACAGAACAAACACCTACGCATGAAATTTTACGAACCTACGGAAATGATTACAAATGTATCTTTGTAGGCGATGCATCTATGTCACCGTATGAAATTGCCTATCCAGGAGGCGCCTCCGAACATTGGAATCCCGAAGCTGGAGATGTCTGGTTAAAACGAGCAATTGATCAATGGCCAGCAAGTATTTGGATTAACCCACTATCAAAAAAATATTGGCAGTACACTCATTCTGTAGGAATGATACAAGAGGTCTTCATGCAAAGAATGTATCCTATGACTTTGAAGGGTATCGAGGAAGGAATGAAAGAACTTGGAAAATAATTTTCACAACAAAAAGTGCTCTGCCACAATTTTCATATTAAGTTAAATTAATACTTAAAGACTAAATTTCAGAAAATATCGGTTAAAAAATAGCAAAAAACCATCAAGTAGTTAATTATTTACAAGTTAAACAAACTGCGTTAATTATATTTGAATATTTAACATGTTAATAATTTAGATGCAATTAAGATCACATGTCCAATGCGCCACTCGTCAATATTGATCTAAAAAAATTTGTTAAGGATCCCTATCCTTACCTGAAAGAAATGCAAATACATAACCCCATATGTTACGTGCCCCAGCTTGACGCAACATTACTTACTAAAAGAGACGATATATTTATTAACGAAAAAATAACAGACGTATTTTCATCTTTGCAACCAGAAGGATTGATGACCCAGCTAATGGGTGAAAACATGATGCGCAAAGATGGCCAAGCACATTTAACTGAACGCAAAGCAATTTTTCCATCAATTTCTCCAAAAACTGTGAAAAATTTTTGGAAAGAAAAGTTCAATGAAAATACAACGAAATTGCTTCAGGAATTAAAAGGAAATAAAAAAGCAAATCTAATGAGTGAAATAGCTATGCCAACTTCAGCATATATGTTGAAAGTGATAACTGGTTTAACAAATATGAGTGAAGAGGAGATGGATAGAACAAGCCAAGGAATGATCGATGGCTGTTCTAACTATATTGGCGATCCGCATGTAACTGCAAATTGTAATAATTGTACAAAATCAATCGACGACCATATAACTGATAGGATCAACAGGGGTTTAGATAAAGAAGACTTGTCATTACTGGCAGTTCAATTGCGCGCTGGGTTATCTATGTCCCAAGTGAGAGCTAATATAAAACTTGCAATCTCTGGCGGTCAAAACGAGCCGCGGGATGCTATATCCGGTGCAGTTGCAACTATTTTAAAACACCCCAAACAATTAAATATGGTTTTAAATGAGCATTACACTTGGATGCAAGTCTTTGAAGAATATTTAAGATGGATGTCTCCAATTGGAATGTCTCCTCGAAGAATTGCCAAAAAATACTTATATGAAAATACTAACTTTGATGTTGATGACCGTATATTTTTTATGTTTGGAGCCGCAAACCGAGATCCAACTATATTCTCTCATCCGGATACATTCGATATCACCAGGGACTGCTCAAAATCAATAGCATTTGGTGCTGGACCCCATTTTTGCGCAGGCGCCTGGGCATCTAAAGCATTAATTACAGAAGTTGTTTTACCTCTAGTTTTTAAAATGTTGCCAAATCTGAGACTTGATCCAAGATACTCTGTGGAATATGCTGGGTGGGCCTTCAGAGGTCCTTTAGCAGTTAATGTTCTCTGGGACTAAGTTTAAAATAATCATTTTTGAAAGTTTAAAATATTCTAATGTTGAAATTAGCTCCAATTCTAATCGCTTTGATTTATGGTTATACGATGTACCGTTTTTCGGCATGGAGAACAAAATCTAACTTAAACCAAAATTCAACATTACTAGATGACAACAAATTAAGATTTCTAACCGATAAAATGGCTAAGTCATTAGATTTGTCTGAAATAAAAGTAAATGTTTATGAAACGGACGCCGTAAATGGTCTAGCCGCACCAGATGGTCGTATTTTTATCACCAGAGGTTTTCTTAATAAATACAAGACTAATGAGGTCACTGCTGAGGAATTAGCGAGTGTAATTGCTCATGAACTTGGTCACGTAGCTCTTGGCCATTCACGAAAGAGAATGATCGACTTCTCGGGACAAAACGCAATGCGAGTGGCTTTAATGATGATCTTAAATAGATTTCTGCCAGGGTTTGGTGCAATTATTGCAAACTTCCTTACGACACTACTCGCTGCAAAACTTTCAAGAAAAGATGAATATGAAGCAGATGCCTACGCAAGTGCTTTGCTTACAAAATCAGATATAGGGGTAAAAGGACAAAAAGATTTGTTGAACAAACTAGATCAGATTTCAAGTTCTGGGGGTTCAATGCCAGTCTGGTTACTAAGTCATCCTAAAGCTAAAGAACGAATTAAAGCGATAGAGACATTAGAAAAAAAGTGGGCGAAATAAGTAAGAATTAACCTATCGTTTTTGATAGTTTTGGCAATTGTGATTTCTTTAATAGACTTTTTAGTGTCAAGGGTTCGTTTAAAGTTCTGTTTAACTTTTCGAGCTCCTGATCGCAGATATCAAAAACCAAATCTGGTTTATTAGCGTAAATGCTATTAATAAATTGATCTGGCGTGATACTAAATAAGTTATAACTATTCAATATCTTATTTGGAAAATCCTTTTTGTTGAAGGTTATTATACCTTTTGATTCTGTTTGAATTGCCAGTGCGAGGACATGAAGATCATTTAAGTCTGGCAACCAGTATTCCTCCGCATTGAATTTTTTTAATGTCTTAAGTGAACTTGGAAATCGCAGATTAACCTGAATTATTTCTATTTTAGTGGACTCTTGACTGATGTATCCCTGCTTAACGCTTGAATATAACCATTCATCTAGAATGTTTTTAGACCAAATAGCCTGATATTCATCTGACAAAGCTAAATTTAACAAAATATTACGAACTACAGTCGGAAATAGAACACATGTATCAAGTACAAACATTAATTCAACATTCTAAAAAATATAGATTTTAAATAACTAAACTGTTCTAACTGCGCGTTTATTGGATGATCAGGGCCAGCTCCCCCACAAGAAATAATTTGTACCTGTCGATCAGCTCGTGTAATTCCTCTGACACAAGCATTTTTAAATTTATTTAAATCTACAGCATTACTACAAGAGCATAAAATTAAGTATCCATTCGGCTTCACCAATCGTGAGGAATGTAATGCAACTTTTTCATATGCTCTTAATCCAGTACCTAATGTTTTTTTAGAGGGTGAAAATGCTGGTGGATCACAAACCACGATATCAAAATATTGATTAGATTGATAAAAATGTTTCATTGCATCAAAAGCGTCTGCGTTAACAGTTTCAATTTTTTCCATAACACCAGATTCTTTTGCCCCTTTAGCCGCGAAATTTAATGCTGGCGCAGAACTATCTACTGCAAAAACTTTTTTTGCTCCAGAAACCAAAGCAGCTAAACTAAAGCCTCCAACATGTGAAAACACGTCCAGAACGTCTCTACCTTTACTGAGTTTTGCGACTAATTCGTGATTAAACCTTTGGTCAAAAAAAATGCCAGTTTTTTGGCCATTTAAAACATCGGCAAAATACACCGCATTATTCATTTTTACTCGTATTGGCTCATTGACAATTCCCTGAATAACGGAAATTCCTTCATTTAAACCCTCTAATCTCCTTGATCTACTCATGCAGTTAAGAACAATATTTGAAATCCCAATTTCCATTATAATTTCAGTTATTTTTTCCTTATACCGGTCCGCCCAAGCAGAATTTGGCTGAAGAACCACGGTATCACCAAAACGGTCGATAATGACCCCTGGTAAATTATCAACTTCACCATGCACGAGTCTATAAAAAGGTTCTTTGAATAAATTTTCTCTTAAATCTAATGCTATTTTTAGCTGTTTTCTTATCCAATTTTTACCAATTACTGCTTTATCGTCAACATCCAACAAACGAGCAGCTATTTTTGAATTTGGGTTGAATGCAAACACCCCAAGTGTTCCAAGATTATTGTCTTGAATATGAACTATTTCACCTGCTTTTATATTTTTGGTTCGTCTATCAAATATAATCTCATCAAGATAATACCAAGGAAAACCTTTTCTTCGAAGATTAGTTTTTGTTTTTTTCAACTTCACAGTTGGATACGAAGAAACAATGCTCATTTAAGTTCCTATAAAATGTAACAACCAAACTTATAAAAAGACCAAAATGGATTATTAGCTCTTTGATTATTCTATAAACCTTGGCAGGCTATTTGGTGCAGATGCTACTCTTAACCAATTAAACATAAAATCTGCGACCGATCTAAAACAAACAAGTTCTACTTCGGTATTTTTAATCAGCCAAAATGCGACTGGCAACTGCCCTAATCTTGATCGTCTTACATCGTTGATTTTTATTGTTTCCATATTAACGGGAGTACCTTTTGACAATACCTCCCGAACACCTTTTCCCTTTAAATTAAATATCGCTCTTGCATCAGACACATTAGCCAAAAGGTAATGCTCACCTTTAAGATTTTTGTCCAATAATTCTATATACTTTTCAACCTCTTTAAAATTTACCAGAATCAATAGTTCATCTCGAGCCATCCATAAAATCTGGACACTATCCTTTGTTGAAACCGTCCTAACTTTTGGAATTGGCACGCCTAAAGCCTTAATGACAGCTGCTTTAAAAGAACTACTATTTAGGTCACCTTTTAAGGTTATCATACCTTTTGGTTTGGACAGTTCTACTGTGATCACACCTTTATAAAAAAAGGTATCAATACTATTACTATCATCAGACATTCTGATTTTTTCCTTCTTTATCAAAAAACACAGGATCACAAATAGATGCCTTTGTAACGCTCCCATCTAGGTTTGGGAAATTAAGAATTTCGTCCATACGCTCAGGACCATTTTCGACCAAAGCTAATGCAATTGATCTTTCCAAAGTTGGGGAAAAATAACTTGATGTAACACGGCCAATCATATTCTTATGACCATAACTATTGCTTTCACCATCCACTGCATAACAACCGTCTGGTAAAACTACTGATGGATCAATAGTCTTAAGGCCAACTAATTTCCATCTACTTTCTGATTTCATGAAAGATCTCATCTGCGCTCGCTTGCCTATAAAATCTTTTTTCTTTTTTGAAATAGCCCAATCCAAACCTAAATCTTGCGGAATTACAGTACCATCTGTTTCATCACCAATCATAATGAAACCTTTTTCAGCACGCATTACATGTAAAGCCTCGGTACCATAAGGCATAATTTCAAATTCTTTTCCTGCGATTAGAGCTAAATCCCAGAACTCTTGAGCTTTGAGAGCTGGCACAGCAATTTCATAAGAAAGTTCGCCAGAAAAAGAAATTCTGAATATCCTTACACTTATTCCAGATATAAAACCTTCGCAGAAACTCATAAAAGGCAAACCTTCTGAACTTAAATCGAAACCCTCCATACCCATTTTTTCTAGGAGCTGCCTGGCTTTTGGACCTACGATAGCAATCTGAGAGAATTGCTCCGTTAAGTTTAACGTATGTACTTTCCAATCCCACCATTCCGTCTGTAACCATTCTTCCATATGAGCATGTATTCTATCAGAGCCACCGGAAGTAGTATGACATAGAAATGAATCATCAGATAACCTAGCAACAACCCCGTCATCTGACAAAAATCCATTTTCGCTACACATCAAACCATAACGGCATTTGCCGACTTTCAAGTTTGACATCAAATTAGTATAAATCATATCTAGAAATTTGGCGGCATCTGGCCCTTTTACTAATATTTTACCCAAGGTGGAGGCATCCAGAATACCACAATTGGTCCTCGTATTTATTATTTCTCGCTCAACCGCTTGCTCAATACTTTCACCACTTCGTCGAAAGCAAAAAGGCCGACGCCAATCAGCGACTGGTTCCCACACACCGTTATTTTCGTCAATCCAGTTATGTATTGGTGTTTTCCTGATTGGCTTAAACAATTCATTTCTTGCTTCTCCTCCGATTGAACCTAAAGAAATAGGTTGAAAAGGTGGCCTGAATGTCGTTGTCCCAACATCTGGTATTGAAGTGTTGAGGCTGTTAGATAAAACAGCCAATCCATTTATGTTTGATAATTTTCCTTGATCTGTTGCCATCCCCAAGGTTGTATATCTTTTTGCATGCTCTACACTTTCAAAACCTTCTTGTGCAGCGAGCTCTACATCAGAGACCTTTACATCATTTTGAAAATCCAACCATGTCTTTGATTTTAATTTTCTAGTAGCTCCTTGCGGCATAAACCAAACCGGTTGAATCTCCCCTTCATCTTCGTTTGAATTTACTTTTTCTATGGTTAAGTTAGGCATTTTACCTGTAAGAGACTTAACTATTTCTTTACTTTTTAAGTGACCGTCATGCAAAACATCAACGGCAAGTAAATTACCATTTGCTGATCCAGCAACTGTTACCATTGCCTTGCCATCTGCACCTAATGGAGGAGAAGTAAGATCTGGCTTAAAAAGATGTTGTTCATCATCCCATGTTAATTTACCACCACAATGTGACCAGAGATGCACTACCGGAGACCAACCGTTTGACATGGCCAAACAATCACAAGCTATAGTTTCCAAAACCTCTCCACTGCCGGCATGAGAACAAATCTTAACACCTTCGACTCTTTTTGAACCAATAACCTCCGAAACAGCTTTTGATTTTAATATCCTAATACCAAGAGCCTCAACTTGCTTAGGTAAGCTACCTGAAACTTTTGATCTAGCATCGATAATGCACGGAACCTCCAGACCAGCATTTTTCAACAAAATAGCAGTTCTATAAGCATCGTCGTTATTAGTAACAATTATTGTTCGATCTCCACAGGAGACTCCGAAATTTACTAAATAATCTCGAACGGCTGCTGCAAGCATCACTCCCGGTATGTCATTACCTGCAAAGGATAAGGGTCTCTCTATTGCGCCAGTTGCTACGATTGTCTGCTTAGCACGAACTCGCCATAATCTTTGTCTTAATTCTGACTGATCAGTTGATCCATCAGAAAGTGTTTCATGTAAAATAACATATCCATGGTCATGTACCCCAGTAGCAATAGTGTTTAATCTTAAACTCACTTTTTTTTCATTAGATAGGTTATCAACTGACTTTGAAATCCAATCTGATACAGAAGTACTTTCAATATTGAATTCATCTACGAGCGCTCTTCCACCCCAATAATCATTTTGCTCTACAATTAATACTCTAAGTCCACTCTTCGCAGCTGAATTAGCCGCTGCTAAGCCCGCTACCCCACCACCAACAATTAATAGATCAACGTGTGCATAAAAATACTCATATGTATCATCATCTTTTTCTTTAGGTGCATTGCCAAGTCCGGCAGCCTTACGAATGATTGGTTCAAATAGATACTTCCATGCAAATCTTGGATGAATGAATGTTTTGTAATAAAAACCTGCAGGAAAAAATTTTGAAAATCTTGAATTTATTGCGCCGATATCAAATTCTAAACTTGGCCAATGATTTTGGCTTTTCACCTGAATCCCATCAAATAGCTTAGTAGTCGTAGCTCTTTGATTTGGCTCCAATTTAGAACCAAAACCAATTTCCATCAAAGCGTTTGGCTCTTCTGAGCCACAAGCAACAATACCCCTTGTTCTGTGGTATTTGAAGGACCGCCCAACCAAAACTTGATCATTAGCTAAAAGTGCGGAAGCCAAAGTATCACCTTTGAAGCCTTTTAGCCTTTTGCCATTGAATACAAATTCTTGCAATAAACCTCGGTCAATTAGTTTACCACCAGTGGAAAGGCGTGAACTCATTTATGATCTCCCCAATTAGGTCGTTTACTTTTGATCAGCTTGATCAACTCTTTTGGTGGTTTAGAAGTCTGGGCTGGATATGTTCCAAATATTTCCATAGTCATTGAGCACCTAGCAGCATGAAACCATTTTCCACAGCCATATGTATGATGCCATCTTTCAAAAGTAACACCTCTTTCATTTTTTCGTATGAACAGGTAGTGCTCAAAGTCCTCATCTGAAGAATCTGGCCCAAATCTTTCCAAGTGGGCTTCTCCACCAGGTGTTAGCTCAGTTTCTTCAGCCTCAACCTCACAATAAGGGCATTTAATAACCAGCATTCAACTATCCTACTTTATTCAAATTCATCAATGTGCCACACCCGCCGCTACACTTTCATCAATAAACCGGCCTTCTCTGAAACGATCTAAACTAAATGCAGAGGCTAATTGACCAGGTCTGCCATTCGCCATTGTTTCAGCCATCGCCCAACCTGATCCAGGGATTGCTTTAAACCCTCCTGTTCCCCATCCACAGTTAATATAGCAACCTGACAATGGAGTTTTTGAAATAATTGGCGATCTGTCACCTGTAACATCAACTATGCCACCCCATTGGCGCAACATTTTTAGGCGTGAAATTATAGGAAAGGTTTCAATCAATGCCCGCACCGTTTCCTCAATATGATGGAAACTTCCTCTTTGCGTGTAATTATTAAAGCCATCGGTGCCACCACCAATAACCATTTCGCCTTTGTCAGATTGACTCATATATCCATGTACCGTGTTCGCCATTACGACAACATCCATACACGGCTTGACTGGTTCCGAAACTAAAGCTTGTAATGACACACTCTCAATTGGGAGCCTAAAGCCAGCTTTGTCAGCCATAACACTCGAATTCCCAGCAACAACAATGCCTAAATTTTTTGTTTTTATTGGTCCTTTTGTTGTATCTACTCCTGTAACCTTTCCATCAGCTTTAAGAATATCAATTACTTCACACTTTTGTATGATATCCATGCCCATATCTGAACAAGCGCGGGCATATCCCCATGCAACAGCATCGTGACGCGCAGTTCCCCCACGTGGTTGCCATAAAGCACCCAAAACTGGAAACCTAGGGCCAGACAGCTCTATAATTGGACATAATCTTTTCACAGTATTTGGATCAATAAACTCTGTTTCTACACCTTGCAGATTGTTAGCATGAGCAGTTCGCCTATAACCTCGGACCTCGTGCTCAGTCTGTGCCAACATCATTACTCCTCGAGGGGAAAACATTACGTTATAATTCAATTCTTGAGATAGTGTTTCATATAACGATCGAGCCTTTTCATAAATTGCTGCTGAGGAATCCTGTAGGTAATTTGATCTGATAATCGTTGTATTGCGTCCAGTATTTCCCCCGCCTAACCAACCCTTCTCTAAGATTGCAACATTCTTTATTCCATGATTTTTACCAAGATAATATGCAGTTGCTAGGCCATGACCACCCGCTCCTATTATTACAGCATCATATTGTTTTTTTGGTTCAGGAGATCGC
>Ga0163111_10001241_pt1 | contig 15599 bp, 17 predicted proteins | sample CRUFie1St18metaG_FD_109645 | JGI IMG/M metagenome (GOLD analysis project Ga0163111, IMG submission 109645) | Marine microbial communities from the Costa Rica Dome - CRUD Field 142mm St18 metaG | ecosystem: Environmental > Aquatic > Marine > Oceanic > Photic zone | place: Costa Rica: the Eastern...
CTTGATGAAAAAGAATTTAATACAAGAAAGGACTTCTTTAAGGATCCTGTTCAACTTGCGCATGATTTTGATATGTTAGATAAATATTCATTAAAAGATAATTCTTTTCTTGGCTGGATAAAAAGTTTAATAAACCCAGACAGAAACCAATAAATTTTATTTATCAAATGTGCTATTATTAAACATATTCTTTATATATATTAATTTTATTAATAATTCTGGCACACTAATTTCATATATTTAGATATTTAAAGAATAAATTATTTATTTCGAAAGTGTGTCATGACAAAAAATTTAAATAAAGATGATTTAGTCTTAAAAGCTAAAAAACTAATCAAAAATATTCTTAGTCAAACTATTGATAATCCAAACAATCCAGAATCATTAAATTTTTTTCAAGCAGACACATATAGATTTTATTTTTTAATGAGCTTTATGTTGGAATTTTATGAAGGTAACGAGATCTCACAAGAATATGCAATCTCACTTGTACCTAAAAAATATGCATCAAGGATAAAACGTCTGCAAGTCTTAAAACAAGCTGTTCGGCTAAAATACATAAGCGAATCAAGATCATTAGTTGATAGGAGAAGGAGAATTTACAAGCCTACAGAAAGACTATTAGAAGATTTTTTAATTTATACAAATAACTTTTACCTTCATTAGTTGACCATTTAATAATATCTACCTATATAACACCTTTTTATTTACAATTAGCTTATGTCAAAGTTTTTTAAAGATGATAAAGAATGGAAAATGTTGCTCGATGAAGAAAGTTATAGAGTAACTCGGGAATGTGGTACTGAGCGACCATTTACAGGAAAATACTGGGACTTTAACGAAAAAGGAAGTTATAAATGTATTTGTTGTGGAGAGCACCTTTTTGAATCAAGTTCAAAATTTAATTCTGGGTGCGGGTGGCCAAGTTTTTTTATTCCAAAAGAAAAGAGCTCCATATCTGAATTTGATGATCATTCTTATGGCATGAAAAGAACGGAAGTTAAATGTTCTAAATGCAATGCGCATCTTGGGCATGTTTTTAATGATGGTCCTCAACCAACAGGCCTAAGGTATTGTATAAATTCTGCATCACTAAATTTTGAACAAAATAAAAAGCAATAAAGAAGAAAATTCTTTCGGATTATTTAATAGCTTAAAAAAAGTTGTTTCTGGAACAGCTGTTTCAAGAATTTTTGGACTAATAAGAGATATTTCTACAACAAATCTACTAGGGGCTTCAGTTTTTCATGATATTTTCGTAATTTGCTTAAAGATACCGAATTTATTCAGACGATTTTTTGCTGAAGGAGCCTTCAATCAAGCCTTTATACCTATTTATACCGATTACGAAAATTCAAAAGATAATGATAGAACTAGTGATTTTCTAAATGCAATATTTGGCACACTATTAATTACATTGTTTATTTTTACATCATTAGTTTTAATTTTTACACCTGTTTTCATTTTTTTATTTGCACCTGGTTTTTATTTCCAATCGGAAGAGTTAGAAATATCTTCACATGTATTAAGAATAATGTTCCCATATCTAGCATTAATATCTTTAGTTGCGTTTGCTGGCGGGATTCAGAATACTCATCAGAAATTTTCAATACCTGCATTTACACCAGTTGTTTTTAATCTTTGCTTAATTATTGCAGCAGTATTTGTTGCTCCAAAATATGAAATGCCAATATATGTATTGGCTTGGGGAGTTTTGCTGGCAGGGTTTCTTCAGTTGCTAATTCAGATCGCGCCTTTAAGAGATATTAATAGACTTCCAGTTCCCAAATTAAATTTTAAAAATAAGGGTGTAAAAAAATTCTTTAAGATCATTCTTCCGGCTATTTTGGCCGGCGGAATAATACAGATAAACCTCTTAATAGATACAATATTTGCTTCATTGCTCGAGACAGGAAGCCCGACCTGGTTGTATGTGTCAGATAGATTAATTCAATTTCCAATGGGTATCTTTGCAATAGCAATAGGAACAGTTTTACTTCCAACTTTATCAAAGCTTGATGCTACAAATAAAAAAATTGATTTTAGTAATTCAATTAGTAAAGGACAAAAATTTGTTCTATTTTTAGGTATTCCATCATTAATAGGTTTATTTTTGTGTGCAGAAGATTTGGTTAGCACAATTTTTTATAGAGGACAGTTTACTTATACAGATGTGCTGCAATCATCCTATAGTTTAATGGCTTTTTCTATTGGATTACCTTTCTTTATGTTAATGAAGGTCCTAACGCCAGCTTTCTTTGCACGCAAAGATACTAAGACTCCAATGTATGTAGCGTTAGTTTCATTAATTTTGAATGCATGCTTAAATTATTTTTTAGCATTTGTTTTAGATTTTGGTCACATTGGCATAGCTATAGGAAGCACAATTTCTGCCTTTGTTAGCGTTTTAATTCTTGAGATAATTTTATTCAAAAGTGGTTTTATTATAATTAGAAATATTTTGAATAAATTTAACCTTATGATATTTATGTCAAGCTCAGCTTTAATAGCATTTCTCTATTTTTTTACATTAAATACAAACTTTATCGAATTAAATCAGATTGAGAGGTTGGGGTATTTATCAATAGAAGTCATTGCGTCTGTATGCATTTATCTTTCTATCTCAAGACTGATTTATGGTAAACCCCTTCAAACAATTTTTAATTAATATGTATCTTATAAGAGGACAAAAGAACCTGAATTTATTTAAATCTAGATTCCGCAATATCAAACTTTGTGGAACTATAGGAAATTTTGATGGTCTTCATTTAGGCCATCAAGCAATACTTAACAAGATTAAACAAAATGCAAAAAAATATGATTCAAAGACTATTGTATTTTTTACTGAGCCACATGCAGCTGAGTATTTTGCAAAAAAAAATGATATGAACACTAAAGTTCCTCCCCGAATTTGCTCATGGAGAGAAAAGGTAAAATTACTTGATAGTAATAATATTGATTTTGCTTTTTTTCTTAAATTTAATAATTCTTTAAGATCAATGTCTCCAGAATTATTTATTTCAGATATATTAGATTCAATTAATCTTAAAAGTTTCACTGTTGGAGACGACTTTAGGTTTGGAGCTAACAGAGCGGGGGATACAGATCTACTCAAAGAATGGGGTAAGAAAAAAGATATTCTTGTAGAGAACACCGACACCGTTAATTTTGAGGGCGAAAGAGTAAGCAGCACTAGAATAAGAAAAGCGCTTCTAGAAAATAATTTTAAACTTGCTGAAAGTCTCTTGGGTAGGCCATATACTTTCTCAGGAAAAGTTGTTCATGGCCAGCATTTAGGGAGAACAATTGATATTCCAACTGCAAATATTTGGATACCAAAACAAAAATTGCCTATTAGCGGAGTTTATGCTGTTAAATGTATTCTCAGGGGCAATGATTATAAAGGGATTGCTAATATGGGACTTCGACCTACGGTAGGAGGAACAAAACCTGTCTTAGAAGTCCACTTATTTGAATTTAATGAGAATATCTACTCAAAAAGGATTAATGTTCAGTTTATTAAAAAAATAAGAGATGAAAAGAAATTTGAGAATTTAGACATGCTAAAATTACAAATTCAAGAGGATATATCTTTAGCAAAAAATATTTTAAATACCCCAAATGACAGTAAATTATAGAGATACCCTAAACCTACCATTGACTGATTTTTCAATGAAAGCTGGACTACCTAAAAAGGAACCAGAGATTCTAAACTTATGGTCGAACAAAGATATCTATAACAAGATAAGAGAAAAGTATAAGGGTAAAGATTTATTTCTCCTTCATGATGGTCCTCCATATGCTAACGGTAATATTCATCTTGGGCATTCAGTTAATAAAATCCTAAAAGATATTACTATTAAGCACAAAACAATGCGGGGTTTTAATGCACCATTTATACCTGGTTGGGATTGTCATGGATTACCTATCGAACTAAATGTTGAAAAGAAGCATGGTAAAAATAGTGAACTTGTTAAAAATAAAGAAAGTTTTCTAATCGCATGCAAAGATTATGCTAACACTCAAATAGATAATCAGTTAGAAGACTTTAAAAGGCTTGGAGTTTTTGCAGATTGGAAAAATTCTTATAGATCTCTAGATTCAAAATTTGAAGCTGATATCGTCAGATCATTGGCTATTATTTTTAATAAAGGCCATCTTGAAAAGGGAGAGAAGCCAGTTCATTGGTGTCAAGATTGCGGATCATCTCTGGCTGAGGCAGAAGTTGAATATATTGATAAAATTTCAAGATCTGTAGATGTTGCATTTAGAGTTGATCAGAAATCCTTAAAAAATATACAGAATGCATTTAATATTCAAGATATTGTTGATATATCTTTTGTAATATGGACCACAACTCCATGGACATTGCCATCAAATGTAGCTGTTTGTATAAATCAAGATATTGAATACTCGCTTATAAAAATTAATGAAAAATTTTATGTAATTGCAACTGAAATGATTGAGCATTGCATGCAGAGATGGAATAGCCAATGTGAGAAAATATCAAGCGTAAAGGGCGAGAGCCTTTTTAATATTGAATTTTTACATCCCTTTATTGATAGAAAGTCAGTTCTGCTTCATGGTGATCATGTTACAACTGAAACGGGAACCGGTTGCGTGCATACAGCACCTGCACATGGTATGGATGATCACATTATATGTAAAAAAAATAATTTAAAATCTATTAATGCACTTAATAATAAAGCTTTCTTCAAAGATGAGTTAGATTTTATAAAAGGACTTCCAGCAATAAAAGCTGATCCATTTATAATCGAAAAATTAAAAGAAAATAAAGCACTTATCAATGATGAAGATTACCATCATTCGTACCCGCATTGCTGGAGGCACAAAACTCCTCTAATTTTTACATCTACTCCACAATGGTTCATTTCAATGAATAAGAATGATTTGATTAAAGGAGCTATGAGTGCAGTTAAAGAAGTGAACTGGGAACCATCTTGGGGTCTTCAAAGAATTGAATCTATGCTAAGTGAAAGACCAGATTGGTGCATCTCAAGACAAAGAAACTGGGGCGTACCAATAACTCTAGTAGTTCATAAAGAAACTGGCGAGATACATCCCAATCAAGCAGAGCTATTTAAAGAATTTGCAGCTTTGATTGAAAAAAATGGAATTTCAAGCTGGGATAAGCTTGATTTAAAAGATTACATTTCTAATCCTGAAGATTATGTTAAGACTTCTGATTCATTAGATGTATGGTTTGATTCAGGTGTTACTCATTTTGCAGTATCTTCAAAAATGTTTGGTGAGAATGTTGTTTCTGACTTATACCTCGAGGGTTCTGATCAACATAGAGGATGGTTTCAATCATCTTTATTGACCAGAATTGCAATGAATGGTGATGCTCCCTATAAAACAGTTTTAACGCATGGATTTGTTGTTGATGAGGAGGGAAGAAAACAGTCAAAATCTCTCGGTAATGTTGTATCGCCTCAAAAAGTTTGGGATAACTTGGGAGCTGATATTTTAAGGCTCTGGGTTGCTTCAACTGACTTTAGAAGTGAAATGGTTGCATCTGATGAAATTTTAAAGAGAACCTCTGACCAATACAGACGAATTAGAAATACATTTCGCTTTATTTTAGGAAATCTGTATGACTTCCAAGATAAGGATAAAATTAGATTTGAGGACCAAATCCAATTAGACAAATGGATTATAAATCAAGCAAAAAACTTACAAAAAGATGTCTTAGAAATGTATGAATCATACTCTTATCATAAAGCTACTAAGAGGATTCATAATTTTTGTGTAAATGAATTGGGAGGGATATATCTTGATATTGTCAAAGATAGATTGTACACATGTAAGTCTGATTCTTTTGCAAGAAGGTCTTGTCAAACAAGTTTGGATTATTTATTAAACATTCTGGTAAGACTTATAGCACCAATTCTTTCTTATACTGCAGAAGAAATTTGGCAAGCTAGTGAAAGATTAAACTCTCAAGAAGAATCTATTTTTCTTTCCAATTTTGATCTTACAAAAATTAATGAGCAATCATCTATAACTGAGTCTGATTGGAATAGAATTTTTGAAATTAAAAATGATGTGAATCAGTCAATAGAAGCAATGAGAAATGAAAACAAAATTAAAGGATCTCTTGATGCAAATGTTCACATTGAAGCAAATAAACATGACATAAGTATTCTTGAAAAAATTGGAACAGAACTTCATTTTTTATTTATTTGCTCAGAGACAGTCATAAAAGAGAGCAAAGATTTTAAAATAAAAGTGAGCCCATCCAAGAGTCAAAAATGTTCAAGGTGCTGGCATAGGCATAATTCTGTAAGCAACAGTAAAGTACACCCTGATTTATGTAAAAGGTGTATAGAAAATATAGATGATGATGGTGAGAAGAGAAGCTTTGTATAAACTATATTATCCGATATTAATTATTGTTCTTGCTACATTAGATTTAGTTTCAAAAAATTATGCTGTAAATAATTTTTCACTTGGACAATCTTATACAACATACATTCCTTTCATCGAGTTTATGTTAATTTATAATTCCGGCATAGCATTTGGAATGTTTGACGGTTATGGTGATTTAGCTTCTAATGCTTTATTGATTATTACTGTTTTAATTCTTGTATATTTAATCAAAATGCTTATCAAAGAGAAGATTAGAGTAGCTAAATTAGCATTATCTCTAATCATTGCTGGTGCATTAGGAAATATTGTCGATAGAATAATTGATGGAAGAGTTACAGATTTTCTTCACTTAGAAGTTGCTGACTTTTCTTTTTTTATTTTTAATCTTGCAGATGCATTTATAACTCTTGGAGCCATTTTGATTATATACTTTGAGTTAATTTATAAGACAAAGCAATGAATAAACAAATTAAATTAGCAAATCCGCGAGGTTTCTGTGCTGGTGTTGATAGAGCCATTGATATTGTAAATAAGGCCCTAGATATCTATGGGGCACCCGTTTACGTGAAACATGAAGTTGTACATAATAAAGTTGTTGTTGCTGATTTAAGATCTAGGGGAGCAATTTTTGTTGAGGAAATTGAGGAGATTCCTGATGATTCGCTTGTAATTTTTAGTGCACATGGTGTTTCAAGCGCTGTTGAGGAGCAAACAAAGTCAAGAAATTTAAATTTTTTTGATGCAACCTGTCCACTTGTTACAAAAGTTCATATGGAAGTCAGAAAACACGCAAAAGCTAATAAAGATATCATTCTAGTTGGTCATGAGGGTCATCCAGAGGTTGAGGGAACTATGGGGAGACACATAAATTCTGAAAACAGCTCAATATATCTTGTTCAGAACGAGGGAGATGCTGAATGTATCAAAATTAGAAATACAACAAGCTTGGCTTTGGTCACTCAAACCACATTAAGTGTTGATGAAACAAAATCTATTATTAATATATTAAAAGATAGGTTTCCAAATATAGAGATACCAAAAAAGGATGATATTTGCTATGCCACACAAAATAGACAAGATGCAGTAAAGCAGCTTGCTCTTGAATCAGATTTTATGATAGTTGTTGGTTCAAAAAATAGTTCAAATTCAAACAGACTTAGGGAGCTTGGTGAGAAATGCGGTTGTAGATCAATTCTTATCGACGAATTTACTGATATAGATTTAAATGAGCTAAACAACTATTCAAAAATTTCTATAACTGCGGGCGCATCGGCTCCTGAAACAAAAGTTATGGAAATTGCAAAATCTTTAGAAATGCATACAAATGCAAGAATTATTGAGTATGGTGAGGACAGAGAAGATATTTACTTTAAATTGCCTCCTGGATTGAGATAAATGCAGATAGAAAATCATCTCATAAAAAATATTAACTATATCAAATCCCCTAATTTTAATGAAAGACCTGATAGCCATAAAATCAAATTAATTGTTATACATTCAATTAGCCTTCCTCCACAAGAATATGGAGGAAACTACGTAGAAAAATTTTTTTTAAACAAACTAGAAAGTTCAGACCACAAATATTTCGATGAAATCAAAGATCTTAGAGTATCCTCTCATTTATATATCAAACGCGACGGTGACATAACACAGTTCGTTCCTTTTGATAAAAGAGCTTGGCATGCGGGCGATTCTAGTTTTAATGGTGAATATGATTGTAATGATTTTTCTATTGGAATTGAACTCGAAGGCTCAGACTGCGATACTTTTACAGATAATCAATACCAAGTTTTAATTGAAGTTACTAAAGAGTTAATGGATAAATATCCAAATATTAAAAAAAATTCAATTAAAGGTCATTCGGATATAGCTCCTGGAAGAAAAACAGATCCTGGAATCAACTTTGAATGGGCTAGATATCTCAATCAAATATGAACCAAAGTGAACTGAAAAGAATTGTGTCATTTACGGGATTTGGTTTCGCTTCAGGACTTCCATATGTATTAGTTTTTATTACTTTAACTGCTTGGTTAAGAAGTGAAGGTTTAGATCTAAGTGTTATTGGTTTTTTTGCGTGGATAACTCTAACTTATTCATTAAAATTTTTATGGGCTCCTTTTGTAGATAGATTTTCTATTCCATTACTTAGCAGTATAGGATCAAGAAGAAGTTGGATATTATTAATGCAATTAATTATTTTAATATCAATATTGCTTATGTCTATGATAGCGCCTGCAAATAATTTATTGATATTTGCATTAGTTGCACTAATTATAGCTTTTGCAGGTTCAATACAGGATATAGCTATAGATGCTTATCGAATAGAAAGTGCACCATTGGAAGATCAGGGTAATTTAGCAGCTGGTTATCAATTTGGTTACAGAATTTCGATATTGGTAGGATCGTCCTTATCTCTTCTGATTGCTGATGCATATTCTTGGCCAACTGCATATCAATTGATGGCTTTAATAATAGCTTTAAATTTTCTTTGTTCATTTGCAATATCTACAGAAGAAAAAAATGAAAATTTAGCAAAATTAAATCATATAGATTCGGTTGTAGAGCCATTAAAGGATTTTTTTGAGAGATTTGGTATTAAATTAGCCTCAATGCTTTTACTAATTGTAGCAACTTATAGATTGACTGACATAGTGATGGGACCGATGGCAAATCCTTTTTATATTGATTTAGGTTATACATTATCAGAAATTGGATATGTAAAAGTAGTTGCCTTAATCGCAACAATTATTGGTGTGTTTATAGGGGGATTCTTTATAAAAAGAATAGGACTATATAAATCTTTAATGATAGGAGCATTTTTGGTTATGTTTACCAATTTATTATTCTCTTTTGCAGCTATTAACGATAAAAATCTTATTCTATTATCATCAATTGTTGCATCAGATAGCATTACTGCTGGCATTGTTGGAACAGTCAATATTACATTTTTAACCAGCTTAGTTTCAACAAAATATACAGGTTTTCAATATGCTTTATTAACCTCATTAATGGCATTTTTAGGGAAAATATTTAGTGGATTTTCAGGTATTTTTGTTGAAAACTTTCAAGGAATGTTTGGTTTTTCATATGGATATATGACATTTTACATTTTTACTTCAGCACTTACCTTGCCGGCAATTTTAATGATTTTCTTCAATAAGAAATTTTTTATACATCAACCAGGCTCCGATACATTCAAAGAATCAACTCAGGATTCTATAAAAGATAGTCCCAAACATTGGTAAATGAATTTAAGTAAACTAGTATTTTTTTTATCACTTGCAGCTGTTTTTATTCTCAGCATTGTAAATGCTGATCAAATTCCAAAAATTAATTCACTCGGATTTATAACAGATAAATTAATACATTTTCTAATTTACTTCTATTTAGCCTTGTTAGGGCTTATATGTCGTTTTAAGATTAAAAATGTCTTATTAGTTTTTTATGTATTTTTGTTTGGTTTTTTCATTGAAATGATACATTTTTATCATCCTAATAGATTTTTTGAGTATTTTGACTTACTTGCAAACTTAATTGGGGTTACAATTGCGCTTCTAATTTATAGGTTAAAAAGTAAATTAATCTATTGATTTATATCTATTAGCCCATAATTAATGGAATAGATAAATTTAGTATATTTATATGGAGAGATAAATGAAGTTAAAACCTTTACATGACAACGTTCTTGTTAAAAGAACAGAAGAAGAAGAAACATCATCTGGGGGTATCATTCTTTCTGGTTCTGCAAAAGAAAAACCATCACAAGGTGAAGTTGTTGCCGTTGGACCTGGAAAAATAACTAATTCAGGCGATACAGTTTCTATGAATGTTTCTGTTGGAGATATTGTGATTTTTGGTCAATACGGCGGAAATGAAATTAAGTTAGACGGCGAAGAATATCTAATTCTAAGTGAAAAAGATATTTTTGGCGTTGTTAAATAAATTTTTTAAATAGGGAGTTAAATATTATGTCAGCTAAAGATGTTAAATTTGGTGATAACGCAAGATCGCAGATGCTTGATGGTGTAAATACATTAGCAAATGCTGTAAAAGTTACATTAGGTCCTAAAGGTAGGAATGTGGTGCTTGATAAATCTTTTGGCGCACCAACAGTAACTAAAGATGGAGTTTCAGTTGCTAAAGAAATAGAACTTGAAAACAAATTTGAAAACATGGGAGCTCAAATGTTAAAGCAAGTTGCTTCACAGACCTCAGATGAGGCTGGTGATGGTACAACTACTGCTACAGTTTTAGCTCAATCAATTGTCAATGAAGGGAATAAAGCGGTTGCTGCCGGAATGAATCCCATGGATCTCAAAAGAGGCATTGATAAAGCTGTTGCGAGTGCGGTTGAGCATGTTAAGGGCTTAAGCGTTCCGTGTACAGACGACAAGGCCATATCACAAGTTGGTACAATTTCTGCAAATGGAGATACTGCCGTCGGTGAGATTATTGCTGAGGCGATGGAAAAAGTTGGCAAGGAAGGCGTTATTACTGTAGAAGAAGGGAGCGGTATTGAAAATGAATTAGATGTTGTAGAAGGAATGCAGTTTGATAGAGGGTATCTATCACCATACTTTATTACTAATCAAGACAATATGACAGTTGAACTTGAATCGCCCTACATTTTACTTTTTGATAAAAAAATATCTAACATACGGGATTTATTACCCCTATTAGAGTCTGTAGCAAAAGCTGGTAAGCCTCTATTAATCATTGCTGAAGATATTGAAGGCGAAGCTCTTGCAACTTTAGTTGTTAATAATCTTAGAGGTATTGTCAAAGCAGCAGCATGTAAAGCACCAGGTTTTGGTGATAGAAGAAAAGCCATGCTTGAAGATATTGCGATTTTAACAGGTGGAACAGTTATATCCGAGGAAGTTGGATTGTCCCTTGAAGGTGCTACTGTCGAAGATCTAGGTACATCAAAGAGAGTTGTTTTAAATAAAGATAATGCAACAATTATTGATGGAGCTGGCGATGAAGATTCAATTGCTACACGAGTTAATCAAATCAGAGCTCAAGTAGAAGAAACCTCGTCAGACTATGACAAAGAAAAGTTACAGGAAAGAGTTGCTAAACTTGCTGGAGGAGTTGCTGTTATTAAAGTAGGTGCAGGCTCTGAAGTAGAAATGAAAGAAAAAAAGGCTAGAGTCGAAGATGCGCTTCACTCTACGAGAGCTGCTGTCGAGGAGGGAGTTGTTCCTGGTGGTGGTTCTGCTCTAATTAGATGTTTAGAAGCAGTAGCAAAACTTAAAGGTGAAAATGATGACCAAAATGTTGGCATTAACATAGCCAGAAAGGCTTTCGAAGCGCCACTAAGGCAAATTGTTTCTAACTCAGGAGAAGAACCTTCAGTAATTGTTAATAAAGTTATTGATGGAAAAGATTCTTTTGGTTTTAATGCTGCTACTGGCGAGTATGGAGATATGATTGAGATGGGTATTCTTGATCCTGCAAAAGTTACAAGGACTGCGCTTCAGGCTGCTGGTTCAGTTGCCGGAATGATGATTACAACAGAAGCCATGGTTACTGATGTACCTAAAGATGAGGCTCCAATGCCACCAATGCCTGACATGGGCGGCATGGGCGGCATGGGCGGTATGATGTAATTCTTATCTACAATTTAAAAATTTGGGGCATTTTGCCCCATTTTTTTTGTATAATTAAATTTTAATTAATATTAAATTTTTGGAGCTACTTTAATGAAAGCTATATATTTTTTACCATTTTGTTCAATAAATTTATTTGCTCATTCTGAAAATGCTATTCATTTTCACTACGCTGAATCCATTATTCAATTATTAATCTATTCTGGCTTTATCAGCATAGGTTTAACACTGTTTGTAATTATGAGGACTATTTTAAGGAGGTTTGTATGAAGATTAGAGAAGTAGATGCACATTGCGATATTCCATGTGCTGTATATGACCCTGCAGTTGCTCAGTATGCTGCTCTTAGCGTGTTGAGATTTTTAGATTTGATTGGTGAAATGCCAGAAAATATTGAATCAAAAAAAGACCTAGCTCATTTAAATAGATTAGTTCAACAAAAAGAAGAACATGCTATCGAAGTCAAAGATGCTGTTAGAACAATATGGGGTGATTACTTCAAGGAGCCACATATGGAAAAGTTTCCTGAAATCCATAACTTAGCTCATACAATAATGATGACGGCCTCCAAATGTAAACAGGATATTGATAGGCAAAATGGTGTAGCTCTAGTCGAAAAAGTTAATAGATTTGCTGAGATTTTTTGGAGCACAAAAGAAGTTGAAACTGTAACAAAAAAATCTTTAAATCCACCACATATAGATATAGTTGTTCCTGTATTGAGTGATTAGTTTTTATAGAGTTAGGGGCTCAAGCATGACCCCAAACTTTAATGATAATGATTTAGTGCTAGTTTTTAAATTTTTAAATATTAGTATTAATGATGTAGTTGTATTAGATATTCCTGATTTTGGATTTGCCATAAAGAGAATCTTATTATTAGACAATGAAGATATTAAAGTGATTGGTGATAATAAAGAATACAAATCACCAATATACAATATGACACTAAATAGGAAAAATATTGTTGGAAAAGTGGTTTACAAATTTTAAATTTGTTGGATTTTTATTTTAGAAATGAAATTTTCATCTAGTTCCATTATCTCAAACCTATACTTTTCAATCTCTAAACACAAGCTTGCTTGAGGTATTTGGTCTAATTGCTCTGTTATTAGTCCATTTATAGTTTTTGAATTATATTCTGGAATATTCCAACCAATATAATTATTAAGTTCTCTAATTCGAGAATTACCATCAGTTAAAATAGAACCATCATCAAGTTTTACAAACTCTCTTTCTAATTCATCTTTGTCTGATCCAAACTTACCTACTATTTCTTTAAAAATATCCTCTATAGATATTAGGCCTTGAATTTCACCATATTCATCTACTACAAATGCAATAGATTCATCGTTAGAAATAAACTCTTTAAGTTGTTTCATTAACTGTGTTGATTGAGATGCATAATATGCTTTTTTTAGAACCTTATTAAGGCTTTCATTTAACTCTAAGGCCTCTAAAAATGTATGTGAATCTTTTAAATGCAGAATGCCTATAATCTTTTCAATTGAGTCATCAAAAACCGGAAGCCTCGAATATTCAGTTGATTCTATAATTTTTATTGCTTCGTCATGACCGCCATTTATATTTATACCAATAACCTCAGCAGTTGGAAGCATAATGTCTTCAACAACCAATTCTTCCATTCCAAGAACAGATGAAAGCATTTTTCTATAGGTTTTTGGAATCAAATCCCCTGACTCATCAAGCAAAGTTCTAAGCTCCTCTGTATTAAGATTATCATTCAAGCTTGCATCTTTTGCATTTAGCTTAAATAGCTTTAGGATATAGCTACTAATAAGATTAGTTAAAAATATTAACGGCTTAAAAATATATACAAGTATTTTCAAAAGGAAAGAAGACCGTGTTGCAATACTTTCTGGTTTAATGGCAGCGATAGTTTTTGGGGTTATTTCAGAAAAAATTAAAATCACTATAGTAAGAATAATTGAACCTAATAATACATTGCCCCCAAAGTAATCAATCATAATTATAGTTACGATTGCCGAAGCTAATATATTCGCAAAATTATTTCCTACTAATATAGCTGACAACAATTGGTCTGGTTTTTTTAGGAGCTCAAGGGCTCTTTTTGCACTATTTTTTGATTTCTTTGATAAGTTCTTTAATTTAATTTTATTTGCAGCCATCATTCCAGTTTCAGAGCCTGAAAAGAATCCGCTTAATATCAACAAAAAGACGAGTGTAGAAATTAAGAGTATTAAAGAGCTTTCTTCTGGCATTATATTTCTACAAGATATGAATTCATATAATAAGCAGCCAAAACTGCCCACATTGCGACAAACAAGCTTCTAGTTGCATATTTGGTTGGAAAGTTAAAGAACTTTATCCCAATTAATGTTACAACATAAATTAACCATGCAATAAAAGTAAATATTGCTTTAAAAATTATATTAGCAGTGAATATTGACTGCATACTTAATCCAGATATGAGAGCTAACGATAAAAAGACTAACCCTATACCTAGCATTTTAAAAACAATTTTATAACCTTTTTCTATTGGAAAAATTTCACTATTTGTTATCTCACCTTTTTTAATCTTTCTTACTTTTCTTTCAAGAATGATAATTTCGTTATATGCAATAAATAGGAACAATAAACTTAAACCAGTTACCATAAAATGAATAGTAGCTAGAACATTTAAGACTTCGTATGTAGTTAGATATACTATGACATACGATAATGCAGAAAGAATCGCAGAAACATAGAGAGATTTCTCAGACCTATTAAAGATCCTAATAATAAAATAAATAACTATACTTATAGTTACTTGTGCAATAAAACTCATGAATAAATAAGATTAATTAAAACTTTGCATAATAATACTATCAATATTATCAAGGTTAACCTAAAATACACATCTTTTTAAACAAATTTATATATTTTTAATATGGTAGTTATTAGATTGGCAAGAAGTGGGGCAAAAAAGAACCCTTATTATTTTATTACTGTTGCAGATGAAAGACGTCCAAGAGATGGTGCCTTTATTGAAAGGTTAGGTTTTTTTAATCCATCTGCAAAAGGGCAGGAAGAAAGACTTAGATTAGATCTTGAGAAGCTGGAAGAGTGGGTATCAAAAGGAGCTCATGCAAGCGAAAGAGTTAAATCATTGATTAAAGAAGCCAAACTAACTCCAGAAGAATTTGCATCAAAGGTTGAGGCTAAAAAAGCTAAAGCAGCAGCAAAAAAAGCTGCTATTGCAGAAAAGTTAGCAAAAGAAGCAGCTGAAGAAGCCGCAGCAGAAGAAGTAGTTGAAGAAACAGCAGAGGAAACTCCAGCAGAAGAAGCAGCTGAAGAAGCCGCAGCTGAAGAAGTAGCTGAAGAAGCCGCAGCAGAAGAAGCAGCTGAAGAGGCTCCAGCAGAAGAAGCTCCAGCAGAGGAAGCAACTGAAGAAGTAGCAGAGGAAGCTCCAGCAGAAGAAGCTCCAGCAGAGGAAGCAACTGAAGAAGTAGCAGAGGAAGCTCCAGCTGAAGAAGCAGAAGAGGAAGCAACTGAAGAAGTAGCAGAGGAAGCTCCAGCTGAAGAAGCAGAAGAGGAAGCAACTGAAGAAGTAGCAGAGGAAGCTCCAGCAGA
>Ga0163111_10001242_pt1 | contig 15597 bp, 12 predicted proteins | sample CRUFie1St18metaG_FD_109645 | JGI IMG/M metagenome (GOLD analysis project Ga0163111, IMG submission 109645) | Marine microbial communities from the Costa Rica Dome - CRUD Field 142mm St18 metaG | ecosystem: Environmental > Aquatic > Marine > Oceanic > Photic zone | place: Costa Rica: the Eastern...
AAAAATAAGACCAACAAAAAAAATAAGACCAACAAAAAAAATAAGACCAACAAAAAAAATAAGACCAACAAAAAAAATAAGACCAACAAAAAAAATAAGACCTATAAAAAAAAAATATATAAAAATATGATAAGGAAATAAAAAAGGCTGGAACGAAAAACACATCTTAATGGTTTTAAATCAAAAAGGTACTTTTTTTTTCGTCGAAAGTTTATTATAATATATAAAAATACACAAAAATATTTGTGTATTTTTTCAAATTTTGTCAAACTCCAAAATAGAAAAATTACCAATTTTAAAGAATGAGAAACATTTATATAATATAAATTAAATAATTATTATGGTAAATGGTTGTAATAATTATTTATAATATTAATTATATAAATGAAAATTTAATTTATAGAAAGTTTATGTAAATACATTCCTATAAGAAATCCCAAAGAATTTATAAATATATCAGATACTTTTGCTTCCCACCATTTCATTTTAATTTTACCATCAGTTGTTTCACATAATCCCCAATTTTGTAATATTTTTGGTTTATATATTTCAATATATTTTTCAAAAAATTCCCATAATACTCCAAGTATAAATGTGAATAAAAATGTATTAGGATATTTATATCCTATTAATAAATAAAATGCTAAATGTGTAATACTCCATCCATCTAATTTAAATTTTTTATTGAAATTATTTTTAAGTGGATCTTTATACCTTTTTAAATTTAAACATATAAATTTTGTATATAAAAATATTATACTAACGCATATTATAAAATATAAATAGTAAAAATTATCTTTTGGAAGAAAGTTATAATAATCTAAATTATAATAATCTAAATTATTATAATCTAAATTATTATAATCTAAATTATAATAATCTAAATTATTATAATCCATTATATATATGTGTGATAATAAAAAAAAATTGATACTATATGTATATGTTTTTATAGAACAACATTATTAATATATAATAAATAAATATGACTAATATAAAATATACATATGATAAATATATAACAAATAAAGAACATTTGCTAAAAACTATAGAAGAATATGGTGTAGCAATTATACCAAATATTTTAAATGAGGAAGAATGTAATAATATGTTATCGGGTATATGGGATTATTATGAACGTATTACAGAAAAATGGGAAATTCCAATTAATAGAAATAATAGTGAAACATATAAAGAATTTTATAAATTGTATCCGTCGCATAGTATGTTAATACAACATTGGAATGTAGGACATGCACAAGTAAATTGGGATGTCAGACAAAATATAAAAATATTGGAAATTTGGGCATATATATATGATTGTACTGTAGAGGATTTATTGGTCAGTTTTGATGGTATGAGTTTTAATATTCCACCTGAAATTACAAATAGAGGATGGCAAACAAATAATAGTTGGTTGCATACTGATCAAAGTTATTTTGATAGTAGAATGATAACAATTCAAAGTTGGGTGACAGCTTTGGATATAAATGAAGGAGATGCAACATTGCAATTTCTAGAAAAAAGTAATAAATTTCATGAATATTTTAAAGATGAACTAGGAGTTACAGATAAATCGGACTGGTATAAATTGGATGAGATAGAGAAAGATTTCTATATTAATAATGGATGTATAGAGATAAAAATAAAATGTCCAAAAGGGTCAATTGTATTTTGGGATAGTAGAACAATTCATTCTGGAAGCCAAGCATTAAAAACAAGAATAGAACCAAATTTTAGAGCAATAATATATTTATGTTATTTACCGAGAAGTCTTGCTACAAAGAAACAAATGGATAAAAAAAAGAAAGCATTAATAGAAATGAGAACCTGTAAACATAATCCTATAAAAAATTTGTTATTTTCACAATTACCGAGAACATATGGAAACGATATAAAAGAAATTACACAAATAGATAAACCGGTTTTAGATAGAATAGGATATAGACTAGCTGGTTTTGATAATTTTGAAGACTATAAATCATATAAAGATTAATTAATATGAATAAATAAAATTATAAAATATGTTTTTATTCAATAATATAATGGAAAATATAAAATTTATATTTTTTTCTGCAATACATAATAAATTTCAAAATAATATATTTATAGAAATTTTTTTAGTTGCAATATTTCCAGTAATATTGAGACATATATGTAATCTTAATTATTATAATATAACATATAATCTAGAGATAACAGATTTATTTAATAGTCTTTTCAGAAAAAAAAATTCAATATTAATAGAGGGTAAAAAATGTACTAAATTAACAGAGTATATAACTAGAACAGATAACTTGTTTAGTGATAGATTTTATGCATTTTGGCATCATATTAATAAATCAACGCAATATAATAAATCAGTATATTCATTGAAAGAATATGCAAATACAAGTGATAATAATGAACATGAATATGACAGAAAACATCATGATAATATAATGGATAAAAATAAATTAAAGAGACCAAATTCTATTTTTGTAATAAATCAATATAGAGCTTTTATACTAGAAAAAGATATATATTGTAAAGTTATTTTTGAAAACACAAATTATGATACTAATGAGAAAAATCGTAAATTAGAAACGGAGAATATAACAATAATAATATATAGTTATAAAAAATCAATTATAGAATTGCGTAGTTATATAGATTATATAACTGATAGATTTATATATGATATAGAGAACTTCAGAAACAATAAAAAATATATATATACTTATCTTGGAAAAAATGATACTGATAGATATACGCGAGATTCGTGGGACAATGAAAGAACATATATAAATTACTGGGAAGAATGTGAATTTACAAGTAATCGTAATTTTGAAAATTTATTTTTTAAAGATAAAAATTGTTTGATAGATAAATTAGATTATTTCACAAAAAATAAACATTGGTATGATAAAGAAGGGCACCCATATACATTAGGAATAGGATTACATGGACCACCAGGAACAGGTAAAACTAGTGTAATAAAATGTATTGCAAATAAATTAAATAGACATATTATAATTATACCTTTAAGTAAAATAAAAACTCAGCGAGAATTTAATGATACTTATTTTGAAAAATTATACAATAGATTTAATAATAACATAGATTTTGAAGATAAAATAATAGTATTTGAAGATATAGATTGTATGACAGATATTGTTAAAAATCGTCGTGATAAAAAAAAACCAATAAAAATAGATGATATTGAGACGAATATAAATAATCAAAATATTTTATTAAATAATTTATCAAATAAGATAGATTCATTGAGTAATAATGATATGAAAAGTGATAGTTTAATGATTAATATAAATGATAAACGAGATGATGATAAAATAACATTATCATATATATTAAATATAATAGATGGTATACGAGAAACTCCTGGTAGAATATTAATATTAACTTCAAATGACTATAATTCATTGGATCCGGCATTAATAAGACCAGGTAGAATAGATATTACATTGGAAATGCAAAATGCAGATAAAAATATTGTGAAAGATATATATAAACATTTTTATAAAGAAGATATAAATGGTATAATTTTAAATAAATTCACAGATTATAGTATATCTCCAGCAAAAATTGTAAATATAAGGTTACAAAGTAATAGTAAAGAAGAATTTATAAAATTATTATTAGAAACTCAAAATATATAATTTATTATATTTTATATAACAAATTATATATCTAATACAATTTATATATCTAAAATAAATTATATATCTAAACTTACAGTATTTAAGCTAACAGTACTTTTATCACTTTTTTGCTTTCTTTTTGATTTTGGAGCTTTAAAATTAGTTAAATCTTTAAGATCTTCAACACTAATTCTACTTGCTTCATTATCATCATTATTGTCTATGTCTATAGTTTTGGTTTTTAATCCACTTAATAAATTATTTATATCATTTTGAGGACCTTTCATTTCAGGTCGTGTAATTCTAGGTTCTTCTATATTAAAAGATTCTTCTTGTTGATTTATTGATATACCACGTGCACTATTTAAATCCGGTCTATTTAAATTATTGTTCATTCTTTTACTTTTATCAGGTAATTTTGTTTCTACAGGTGGAGGTGGTGGACCAGTATTTATATTAATAGGTCTTTCATGGGAAGTTCCAAATCCAGGAATTGATTCACTCTGTTGTTTATTACCAGAAAATATATTATTCATAAAATTACCAAATCCAGGATTAGATTGTCCCATTGTATTCACCGCTGCTTGGCTAAATTGTTTCATTAATTCGGGATTTTGCCTCATTATATCATCCATTCCAGGCATAGATGATTTAAAAAGTGTGTTACTCATATGAACCATCATAGCAGAACCTCCAAGTTGAAACAATAATTTGAGTTCAGGAGTCATTTTAGCTTTAGATTTATATTTTTCATGTAATTCAGCAAATATTTCATCATATTCATCTATATTTTCATTTATTTGTTCACTCCATCCTTCTAATTTAATATCAAATGGGTCAAATTTATTATTTATAAATTCTAATCCGGTAATACATGCCATTAACATTTTTCCTTGAAATTTAACAGCATTAGAACGTTCGCGTTCTGCAACTAACATTTCATATTCACCCATCATTTCTTGTAAATCAGAATCCATTGTATATTTTTGAGTAAGAGATGCGCCTTTTTTTTCTAATGCTTCTAATTTTTTTAAATATTCAAATTTCTTTCTCAGTATTTCTTCTGGAGATAATTGTTCTTTTATTTCATGTTCATTAGATAATGGTATATTATTAAATTTACTATAACCATCACTAGTTTTGCTACTATTTAAATTTGATGTAGACTTTCCTAAATTCTCTTTAATATTATTTATATTGTCTACATTTTTATCATCATTTTTATCACCAAAAATCGATGAAAATATATTTTTTTCTTTAGATACGTTTTTTGGTTTATTAGATAAATTTACTTCACGATTATCATCTTCACTACTATCTCTTTTTACATCAAAATCAATATTATTACTGAATTTAGGTGTTGTTTTGCTTAAATTATTTAGTTCATCTTCGAGATTACTAATATCATCAATTTCTATGTTAGAACTTTTTTGATTATTGGATTTGGAATTATCATTCATTAATAGTTCAATTCCTGAACCGAAATTTACAGATTGTCTAATGTTATTGTCATTGCCAATATCATTATCGTTATCATTATCATTATTAAAATTTTCAATATTAATTTCTCCTAAATCAATGTTGTCAGTATCTATTTCTATAACATCCATTTTATTATGATTAATTAAGAAGTTTAATTTTTAAGTAAGACGCAATATATATTTATTATATTTTAAATTTATTATATTTTAAATTTAATATCGTATTTATTATTTAATATAATATATGAAAGACCTTGTAATAAACAATCTGCTAAGTCGTCTTGTTTAGTATGTTTTATAAAAAAATTTAAATCATCATTTAAATTATTTATTTCTAATATAGATTTTGTAACATCTATACTAATTTTTTTTCTTTCATTATATGTTGTTTTTTTATTTTCACAAAATGGTTTTAATTTATTTTGAGATGATATAAATAGTATATTATAATTTCCATTATTTATAAAATATTGTGCAATCATGCCTTGTATAGTTTTCATTCTATTAGCTATAGGACTAATTTGATTTTCTAATAATATATAATCTATAGTTGTTAAATCTATATAATTATCAGTATTAATATCTATAAATATATCATAAAATCTATTTTTTATATTTATTCCTATATCTATTAAATTTATATTATTGGCATTTATTGTTTCTATTCTATTTACATATTCTACTTGTATATAATTATTTATTAGTTCAATTAAATCTGATTTATTAATGGGTTTATTATATGTTATATTATATTTTTCTGCTATTTTAAATAATGATGTTATATTTTCTTTTTTTAGAGATTTATCTGTGTATTCACATATTAAGAAATCACTGTTTTTAACATGTTGATTACAATAATATATATTATTTTTTGTAAATTTTGCATTTTTTTTACATTTATAACAATTTGGTATAACACTACATAAATTTATTATATCCCATTTTATTATTTTAAAATAACCACTTGTGGTATCAAATTCTTTAATACAATATGCTAAATTTTTTATGCCTATATCTATGCTTAAAATATTAATCATTAAATGTATATTAATATATATAAATTCTCTAATTTTTATTAAATAATATTTTTTGATAATGTTTTAAAAAATATTATTTAATTTTTAATTTTTATTTTTTATTTTATTAATTTAAACTATTTCTACACATAGTATATAATATTCTATAAATATAATATGAAAATAGTAATAACAAAACTTCAATTGTTCCATATAATATTAATAATCCACGACTTTCTTTATTTATATTTTTAGCAATTAGGGTATAAATTATACCAGCAAATGTTATTATAGCTAAAAAAACAAAAACAATACCTATAATATTGAAAATTTTACAATGTTCTTTTCCTAAAGGAGACATCAAATCTTCTATCATTATTTATAATATATTTAAATATATTAAAAAAATTATTAATTTAATTTAATAATGGTTCTTTTAAAGAATTTTTATTATTATTAATATTTTTATTATTATTAATATTTTTATTATTAATATTATTATTATTAATATTTTTATTATTAATATTATTATTATTATTATCATTTGAATATACCCCATTTTCATTACATGGATTAATATTTTCATTTATATTATATTGGCTACGCCATAAACTAAAAGGAGTAGATAATTCACTCACCCAATTCATCATATATTCTAATTATATATACAAGAAATGTATTTATATTTTTTTATAATATATTTTTTTTATAATATATTTTTTTTATTTTTTTTGTAAATTTATTACTGGTGCATGTTTTACAGCATTTAATCTTTGTCTAGATAAATAAATTTCTTTTAAATCACTCGTCTCATATCCATATGGTGAATCATTTGACATTATTGTGTTGAAAATATATGGTTCATTTTTTTTATTTTCATTGTTTGCATTGTTATAATAACAACTAGAACATTCATCACATACTTGTTTTTGATTATCTGATATTATTTTATCAGCATTTTTTATTAGAAATTCTCTATATTCTTGATTAGTTGTAATATTATTATTTTTTTTTAATAACATATCTTTTGTTGAACCTGGTATATATGATGAAAAATTCCTACTATCATTCATAATGGCTGGAAAATTAAAATGGATATTATTTGAACTCTGATTACAAGTTCCCCAATTCATTATTAGTTTATAATATTTATTAATATTTTATATAAATATTATTACTAAATAATATTTAATTTTTCTGCAATAATTTTATTAAATCACTTTTTTTTAATTTTTGAGCATTTTCATTGTCAATTAAATTTTCTGTAACTACTAATGTTTTTAAATCAGATACATTCATTTTATTTATATTTCTCTTTCTATTTTCATTATTATTTATATTATTATTTTCGCTATTATTTTCACTATTATTTTCATTATTATTTTCATTATTATTTTCATTATTATTTTTATTATTATTTTCATCAATTTCTAATATATTTATTTTTTTTGTACTATCATTTACTATATCATCATTCGAAACATTTAACGATAATTCATCATTAATATTTAATGATTTTAAATCAAATTCGTAATTTATTAATTTGTCTGTTATTTTTTTTACATCACTATTATCTATCTGTATATTACTGTCATTTATATCATTGTTATTACCACCATTTGTACCATTATTATCATCACTATCGCTATCACTATCATTATTATTATCATTAATATTACCATGAACATCTTTATAATCTTCATCATCATCATCATCATCATCATCATCATCATCGTCATCATCATCATCGTCATCATCATCATCATCATCGTCATCATCATCGTCATAATCATCATCATCACTTAAATCATCATGATTTGTATTATTGTATCTTTTATTGTTAATATCTATATAATCTTTTTCACTATTTGTTTCGGATACATTAATTTTTTCAAACCGACTATTGGAATCATATGTATTATTTTTAGACAAATGAGAGTTATAATTTTCAATAAAAGCTTGTAATACTTTCCCTTGTTCAATTATACTATTTTCCAATATAGTTAATCTTTTATAAAAATAAACACCTATACATCCAGAAATAAATATTATTACCGCTAAAGTAATAATAAATCCCGTGTTTAGCATTTCTATAAGATTTTTCATTATTAAAAAATAATTACATATTTTTTTTTATTCCTAAACGAATTACTTTTTTATAAATTTTTATCTATATTTTCTATTATTTGTTCCGGATATTGCAAATCTTTTAAAACTTTTATACCTCCTTTTATTTTGGATATACCTTTTGTTAACTTATAAGTATATTTGAAATCATTTTTTACAATTTTTACAGACATCTTGTAATTTGATACATCTAATGTATTTAATTGTTTACATAACTTGGTATAATGTGTAGTTAATAAGAAATTAACATTTTTACTATTTATATATTTTAAAAAGTGATATCCACTTTTTATCGCTTCATCTGGATTAGTACCACTATATAATTCATCAAATATACAAAAATGGTTTTTTGAAGTATTTTCTGATATTGATGTTATAATTTCTTTACATCTCCTAGCTTCCGCTTGAAATAAACTATCTCTATTAGAAGTATCTGGTATATTTAAATAACAATGTATAACATCATAAATTTTTAATTCGGCTGAATCGAAAAATCCACAACCCAATTGTTGTGATAAAATAACATTGAATATACTTGATTTAAGTATTGTAGTTTTACCAGAAGCATTCGGTCCGGATATAATAATATTTTTATCTAAATTAATAGAATTTTTTATAATTTTACCATTACTATTCTTATCATTTAATAAAGGTGCATAATATTGATTTTTTATTTTACTTGATTTATCACTATTATTATCTATAAAATTACATAAATTCATATTTCTCTTTTTTATATTTTTTTGCAAATTAGATATATTATTTATATACGTATTTAAATTAAAGCAATAATATAATGATTCAACTATTTTTTTGTCATTATTTAACAAATAAAAACATTTCATTAAATGACCTAATTCAGTAATTTTTTTTATATTAAATTTGTAGTCACTTATTCTATTTAAATTATTTACATAATTATTTATGATAATTATATTATCTTTTATAGTGTTATTAAATTCTTTATATGTTTCCAATTTACTAGTACATTTTAATAAATTATTAAATTCTATTATTGAGTTTTTTAAATAATTTTTTATATTTTTTAAATGAATATGGATAAATTTAATGTTATTATAGAATTTTATACATAAATTATAATTTTGATAAATTTGAAAAATATATAACGCAATACTAAATAATATATATATTTTATTGCTTAAACTCGTTTGAGAAAATCCACTTAAAGCTTTCCCAATTATATGATTCTTGAACAATAATTTTAAATAAGATATATATGTTTCTATTGTTATTTTATTATTTTGTAATTTTATAATTATAAATGGTAATAATAAAAATATAATAGGCATTAATAATGTTAAAAGTGGATTTAATAAATTATTCAAACTCAATATCTCCAAAACATATTCATTATTATTATATTTATTAAAATATGGTATATCTATATATTGATATTTATCTATAAAATATTTATCTTGCGCTAATTTATTAAATTCTGTATACAAAATATCATCACTTATATCACTTATATTATTTATTTCTTCATTTATCGTATGATTTTCTAAATCTTTTTTTTCTATTATATTATAATTTGATAATAAATATTGAGTATCTGTTAAGAAAACTTTGTTATTAGTATAGTATTTAGACCATTTATTTAATTGATTATTCTCTAAATCTGTTTGTGGATTAAAAACATATTTATATAAAGATATAACATTTATATTACTATTGTCTAGTGTGTTATTGGATATTTCGTTTATATTTATATCATTATTTATATCATTGTTTTTATTATCTAACTCAAGATCATTTTTTATACTATCATTAATGTATATTTTATCATTCAAATATTCTATTGGTAATAGAAATTTATCATAACTAATATCAATTACTTTATTATTGTTAAACAAATTTAAAAGGATATTTTCAATCATATTTATTATTTATAATAAATACTATAAATAATATATATGATTATAACGAATTTATTATAATAAACTTATTTAAAAAGTATTATAAATTATTACTATATATATATGATTATATATGAATTAGATTTTATTTATAATATTTCTAATAATATAGATATAAATTATCTGGATAATTCTATATTAAAAATATTGCAAAATATTGAAACCGAAATTAATACACCTATCATAAATGATACTTACAATAATTATAATAATAATAATATACATAATAATTATAAAAAAAAATTTAAAAAGCGCAATGAATATTTTTATATAGATAATTCTACATATAAACATAATAAAAAACCTATATTTAATAAAAATACATCCATTAACATTCTAAATAACAATAATCCACATAATAACACTGATAATAATACTGATAATAATACTGATAATAATACTGATAATAATACTGATAATAATACTGATAATAATACTGATAATAATACTGATAATAATACTGATAATAATACTGATAATAATACTGATAATAATCAAGATAATAATCAAGATAATAATCAAGATAATAATCAAGATAATAATCAAGATAATAATCACAAGAATCCGAATAATAATATGGATAATAATGGAAAAGTTGATAAATTATCATTTAATGTAGGGAGAATCCGTATAAAAAATTCAAAATCAGAATTAGAAAATAATATAGAAAGAATTAGAAAATTATTAAATAAAATATCAAATAGTAATTTCGATAAAATTGTTACAGAATTTATATGTCTATATAATGTTTATTTAGATAATATGGCCTATCCTGATATTGATAATATAAATAATACAATTCTAAATATTATGACAAGTAATATTTTTTATAGTGATATTTATATTCGATTATATAAAGAATTAGAAAAAAATTATCCTGTATTTAAAAATTTAATAAATAATAATATTAATGAATTATATACCAATATAGATAATTTAAAAATCTGTGAAACAAATGATTATAGTGAGTTAAATATAATTAATAAACAAAATGATAGAATTAAAGCATTTATTATATTTTACATTAATTTATATATAAATGGTTATATCGATTGTATAATTATTATTAATTATATATATTATATCCAAACTAAAATATTAAATTATATAGATACAGAAAATAAAAAAATACTAGCCGAAGAACTTAGTAATATATTATTTTTAATAATAGATAAATCATATATATCTTTGAAATTTAACAAAGAATATTCTAAAATATATTCAAGTATAGAATATATTTCTAATATGAAATTAAAAGATAAACCAAGTTTAAGTAACAAAATTATATTTAAACATAAAGATTTATATGAAAAATATAAATGTTAATAAGTATTATTATATATTATATATAATACATCAATTTAGTGTTAAAATTTACAATTCATTAAGAGTTATTAATGTTAAATTTGTATACAAGATAATAATATTTTTTTATATATTTTTTTATTTGTATATATTTTATGTAGAATTTATATAATAATTTTATTGTATAAATATAATTATTATATATATGGTTTTATCTAAAATAAATAATTCTATAAATTATCAAGAATTAAAAAATGTAGAAAGTAAAGATATTGACTATGAAAGTACAGTATATAAAGGAAAATTATATAATAAACCTATAAAATTCATATTAGGTCAACCCAACTTTGATTATGTTGATAGCAATATTATATTTTTTTATATTTATTTAGTCAAACATGATAAAGTTTTTTCAAAAATAGGTTTATATGAAACATATAATAATCAATATACATCTCTATTAGACGAAGACAATGATTTAATTATTGAAAAATTAGGAAGCCCTTTGTTATTTTCCTTTACTAAAAATACTATTAAAACATACATTAATTATGATAAAACCGATAAAAAACAACATGAAAGTGACCCAGAAAGTGATCCAGAAAGTGACCCAGAAAGTGATCCAGAAAGTGACCCAGAAAGTGACCCAGAAAGTGACCCAGAAAGTGACCCAGAAAGTGATAAGGAAAAAGAAAGTGATGATGAAGATATTGAATTATTTGATAAACCATCAATAATTAAACCTATACCAGAACAAACTCTCGAAGAAGCAGATAAAGAGTGGTCCGCTTATATATATAGTGAAGATAGAAAATGGATAAACAATTACTTAAGAAGTACGAAATATAGTATATTAGATAATGAAGGTGGTGGTGATTGTTTTTATGCAATAATGAGAGATGGATTAAATAGTATAAATAGAGATGTAACAATTAAAGAAATAAGAAATAAATTAGCATTAGAAGCAGATGAAGGAATATTTTTAAATTATAAAACAATATATGATGATTTATATAATGAATATAATAAATTATTAATTAATAAAAAACAATTTAAAAATGAAATATCTGTTTATAAAGCTAAATTGGAATCATCACATCTTTTAGCACAAGAAAAAGAAAAATTAATACAAATAGCTGTTGTGGCTAAAGAGAATTATATAAAAACATCACAAAATATACAAGAATTGCAATTAAGCATGGAGGAATTTAAATTTATGAATGGTGTTAATTCATTGGATAATTTTAGAGATAAAATAAAAACTAACGAATTTTGGGCAGATAATTGGGCAATTAGTACACTAGAGAGACTTTATAATATTAAATTTATAATATTATCTAAATATCATTATGAACAAGGAGATTATAACAATATTATACAATGTGGTGAATTAGATAAAATATTACAAGAAAAAAAAATATTCGAACCAAGCTATTATATTATAGCTGACTATTTTATAGGAACACATTATAAATTAATTAAATATATGGACAGAGGGGCATTAACATTTAAAGAAATACCATATAAACTTAAAGAATTTACTGTAAATAAATGTCTTGAAAAATTAGGTGGTTCTTTTTCAGTTATACCCGATTTTGTTGATTTTAGAAATAAAATACTCTTAGAAAAAGGTATTCCTTTAAAAGAAGATGAAAAAGATTTTAAATCACAAGTTGAAGATGTTTCTCAAAAACTAAATCCATCTGGTATTAATCCCGATGATTTATATAATGATAAAGTTGTGTATACAATACATTCTCGTGCAGCTGATCAAAAACCTGGTAAAGGTACTGGTGAAATAATTGACAAAGAATTTTTAACTTCTACTAGTGTTTTACAATTAGCAAAAATAAAAAATTGGAGAAAAATGTTAGATAATTCTTATGAACGTGATAATTTAATAGAAATAAATGGTGAAAAATTTAATTCTATTAATAAATATATTTCTGATAAATTAAAAAAAGATGAAAATAATTCTAAAATTATAGAAAAATTATTATATGCTAAATTTAGTAATCCTATAAATGAAGATTTAAAACAAGTTTTATTATTAACAGATAAAGCAATGATTATGTCATATACTCCAAGAAAACCGGTAATTCCATTTATTGAATTAATGAAAGTAAGAAATTTAATTAAACTCGCTAACCAATAAAAATATATAATATTTATATATTATAATTATGATAGATAGTTATAATTATAATAATTTACATGATAATATATTATTTAATGGAGGATCAAATCCTTCAGATATAAAATATGTTAAACTAGCATTAACAAATACATTAAATGATAAGTCTAATAATGAAGATATAAAACAATTTATAATTAAAAACAATGAAAGTATAGATTACTATTTATATCACAATTTGGTCAATCAAATATATCAGTCTAATGATAAATCTTTATCTTTTACTAAAATTATATTTTATAATAAATTTTATTGGCTATTAAAAGAATATTTAAAAAATTTTAATAATGATAAAAATATTAAATCTTTAATTAATAAATTAATCAATAAAGAAGAATTAATAAAACAAATAAATAATTTTTATAAAAATAAACCAAGTCTTCAAGATATAAAAATGGTAGCGACAGAGGCGGCGGATGCGGCGAAGAAGAGGGATGAGGAGGCGAATAAGGCAGAGGCGGCGGCGGCGGCGGCGAAGGAGGCGGCGGAGCGGGCAACGCGGGAGAAGGCGGTGAAGGTGGCGGCGATGGCGGCGGCGACGGAAGAGGTGAGGACGGCGCTGGAGAATGCGAAGGCGAAGGAGAAGGTGGATAGGAATGCGTTAAAGATGGCGCAGGATGCGACGGAGCAGGCGAAGGAGGCGAAGAAGGCGGTGGATGCGGCGGAGAAGGAGGCAAAGGAGAAGGCGGTGGCGAAGCAGGTGGCGATGGATAATTTGGCGGAGGTGAAGGCGGCGGCGGAGAAGGCGGCAAAGGAGAAGGCGGTGGCGGAGAAGGCGGTGGATGCGGCGGAGAAGGCGGCAAAGGAGAAGGCGGCGACTGGGACGGTAGTGATGGAAGAGACTGATATATTAAACAATTTAAAAAAAATATTATATATAATAAACATTTTAATTAGTGCAAAATTTGAAGTAAAAAAACAAAAATCAAAAATGCCAAACGATTCCAATGATATATATACCATAATAGAAACACAAATATCAAAAAATGAACAACAAATATCAGAAAATGAAGAACATCTTAATGTTAATCATATTAATTTATTTGAAGACAATATTCGATTAATATCAAATATATTAAACGAAGAGTTACCCTATATTTTTAATGATAAAAATTATACTATTGAAAATAAAATTCATATATTTATTAATAGATTTTTTAATGTAAAACAAGATAATAAATTAAAAGAAATTACAAATGAATTAAAAACTAAAATAAAACCTGATGATATAATAAAATTAGCAGAAAAAGTCGATATTGATAATAATATATTTAATTGTAAATTTAATTTACAAACTAATAAATTTTCACCAGTTAAACAAGATGAACAAAGTGAACCAGATCAATCAGATGAACAAGGTAAACAACCTACTGAAAAAATTACTATAAATATTAATAAAACCAATATAACCAAAATAACCGATAAAATCAAAGAAATTTTAGAAGGTTTAGATATTAAAAATATAGATATTACAAATAATGAAACACTATTAAATAAAATATTAATTTTTTTATATTTAATAATAACAATAATAGATAAAAAATACTCCGAAATACAAACAGATCCTAGTCTCGATATAAATGATGTAACTATAGAAAAAATTAATTTATCAAAATTCAAAATATTATCTCCTATATCACAAAATTTAATACGAGAATATTTACAAATTCAATTTATCAATATAAAAAATAATCCTACATATCTTGGTATTTTACAAATAAATGAAGATGATAACTATGATATAAATTTGAAAGATATTGAAGAATTATATAAAGATTTTCGCATAGGAAATGATAAAAATATACCACAATATACTTTGTTAAAAAATTTTACATTAGGGTTGGATTCTAATATGTTAAAAAAGATAGATAATATAATAGATGAACAGTTGACTGG
>Ga0163111_10001243_pt1 | contig 15587 bp, 14 predicted proteins | sample CRUFie1St18metaG_FD_109645 | JGI IMG/M metagenome (GOLD analysis project Ga0163111, IMG submission 109645) | Marine microbial communities from the Costa Rica Dome - CRUD Field 142mm St18 metaG | ecosystem: Environmental > Aquatic > Marine > Oceanic > Photic zone | place: Costa Rica: the Eastern...
AAACCTACCATAATCAAACGATTCTATCTTACTTAGTTCATTATGTGTCATTTTTTACTCCTATTGTTATTTATTAAAATAACAAATCACACGCTAATGACACAGTTCTCAGGATAGGCTCGTTTATAAAGGTAATTATCACCGTAATTTGCTATTAAAGTCGCCATGCCAGTTTTTTGGCCAAAGTTTTCGGCTAGGGCTATTAGTGTATCAGTATTTGCACCGCTTTTTCTGGCCTCTCTAGTTATACTATGCCTAAACTTATGGGGGCTTATATATTTTAACCCGTTTAATGTAAGTGCATCTTTAAGTGCATCCCTAATAACGGTGTCTGATTTTATTACCTCTTTAGTTAGCTCTACTATTGGCTCACCTTGTTTGTTAAAGCCAGATTTAGTGCGGGGGAATAAATAATCATTATCCCTAAACCCTTGCGATACTATGTATGCCTGCCAATTTGCTATATTATCAATTATATCTTGGCATTGCCCCACAAAAAACGATGTGATATTTTTAGCAAATTTGGTTTTATGGGTTTTAGGGTTTTGTAAAAAAGCCCAATTATCAAACTCCTTCATATATTTTACGCTACCCACCCTTGCTGTTTGTAATGAGCTAATCCTTGCAGATGTTAGTAATACCAAACTAAACATTGCCTTGTTTCTTTTTTCAACAATAGTTTGCTCTGGCATATTGCGTATGGTTGCAAGTAAACCTGCTACTTCATGGCTTTCTTGGTAATTTGTAGCTTTAGCCTGGTTAGCCTCATTTTGTGTAACCTTTAAATATGCAATATCACGTGGTTTTAATTTAGTATAACCTTTGGCGTTTTTATACAACCATTCAAAAAATGTTCTTACATGCGCCACATAGTTAGCATATAGCGAACGTGATATACTTTGCCCTGTACGCTTGTTCTTTTTATTGTTTAGGTGATGCTTAAAAACTTTAGCATCTTCAGCTGTGTAGCTTTTAAAACCCTTAAAACCAGTTGCTAGCTCAAACTCATGTATTGCATTTACATGCTGCCTTACAGTTTTAGGGTCTTTTTGCTGTACATGCTTAAGCTCCTCAAAAAACTGATATTTCACTATTTCATTAGCTTCATTATGCCTTGTATCTATATCCATCATAGTAAATCCAAAAAGTTAGTTTGTGTAGCAAGCATGTTAGCGTTGTTAGGGGGAGTGCTGGTATTATCTGGCAACTCACTTGTGGTTAGCTTCTTACCCCCCATTAAGTGAGTCTTGTTAGGGGTAGTAGAGCTATCGTATAATAGCCCCGTTTCATCTAACAACACTGTAAAGCTCTCCTTTAATTTACTATGCTCTGATTTTTTGTAATAGCGGTGTTGCCTATACCCACAATGTCCACATGCAACATCACCTTGCAAACCACAGCTAGGTGAAAAATCTAGTTTATGGATTATACTATCTAAAGGCTCGGTTATTACTTTGCAGCTTAAGCATTTGATTTGGTGTAGCTTTAGCTTTATCTCTTTAGCCTTATTACGCTGTTTTAAATACACCTTCCATATAGCACCATAGATATACAATTTGCCTTTAGCATTAATTGCCTGCAAGCCACCATGCTTAACCCAAGCTCTAACAGTTTGAGGGTGTAGACCTTGATTGCTGTATAACCTACACAAATCCGCTATTGTGTATGAGCGGTAAAGGCAAACCCTACCAGCATCGTATTTTTTATACATGGCTAATAGCTAGGTTAAACTAGTTGCTTGATAGCTTTTGTATTAATTCATGAATATCGCTAGCTTTCCACACTGATATACGCTCCCCTAATTTAACAGGCTTTGGGTATTTGCCCTCCTTAACACCAGCCCACCATGTAGAGCGGCCAATAGGTATTAACTTTCAAACCTCGGGCAATCTTAAAAAGCCTTGGGCTAAATTATTTTCATCTGTTTTCATATTTACCTTTAATAAAATTCAATAAGACACCAGTGCGTCTATTTCATTTTAAAACTCATTACTCTTGTCTAAATAATCTACTACTTCACTACCCTCTGGAAAAAAAAGGGGTCAACATACCTTTTGATTTTAACCAAGCTTTTAAGGATTCAACTTCAATAACAAACTCATTATCATTACTAAGCTCTGAGGCTTTTATTGCATTATTCTCTACAGCATATTTAATAGCCTTGTATACTCCATCGTACCCGTCAGGCGTCCAATCTTCATCACGAAATCTTTCAGGGTCAATATTTAATATTAAGTATGCTGCATCACTTATCTATAAAAAATCACAAAGCCTCCAAGAGAACAAAGGGTCTTGATTTATTATATCTTCATATTCTTTTGTAAATTTTTCCATGTTACTATTTTAACCCCTCAACATAATCCGCCCATTCCTGCATCATCTTGGTACGCTCTGCCAAAAACTCGGCTCTATCATAGGCAGCATCTATTTTGTTCTTCTTACCATGCGCTAGCTGTAGGTCAGGCACTTCATGCCTATAGCCTAACTCTTGCTTAATTGTAGACATGGCCAGAGCCCTAAAACCATGGATAGTGGCTTTACCCTTGTAACCAAATTTATAAAGCGCACGCAATAAAGTATCAGGGTGCATGGCCTGGTTAAGTTTTTGCACACTAGGGAACACATATTTTTTATGCCCATTCATTTCGTAAAGTTCCTTAAATATAGCTAAAGCTTGCTTTGAAAGTGGTACGATATGGTCTTTTTTCATTTTTGTACGCTCTGCTGGTACTATCCACTGTGCTTTATCAAAGTTTAGCTCCTCCCATTCTGCCAAGGCTAGCTCTGATTTACGGGTAAATGTTAGGTTCATTAACCTTAGTGCAAGTAGAGTTTGGGAGAATACCCTAGCTGTATTAGAATTTATCTTGCCAATATAATTAGGCAGCTCCTCTATAGGCATAGATTTAAAATGCTCGGTTTTGCCTTTTTTAAGCGCATCCACAATATCTGGTGCTGGGTTATATTCGGCCTTACCATGCGCAATGGCAAACCTAAATATTTGGCTACAATATTGCCTTAAACGCTTTACTGTATCTAATGCTCCACGTTTTTCTACTGGTTTTAAGGCCTGTATTAGTATTGGGGCAGTTACATCTTTAATGGGCAGCTTACCAATACTTGGAAATAAGTTCATCTCTAATCTATCCACCATATTTTTGTAGGTGTTGGCTTTTACCTCGTCCTTTTTCTTTTCAAACCACTCTCTAGCTACAGCCTCAAACGTATTAGCATCCGACACTGCCTTTAGCATTTTTTGCTGCTGCTTATGCTGGGAAGGGTCAATATCATCAGCTAACAGTCTTTTAGCTTCTAAACATTTATCTCTAGCTTGTTGTAGGGTGATTATTGGATACTTTCCAAAACTCAATATTTTCTCTTTACCAGCAAACCTATACTTCATCCTCCATAGCTTACCCCCACCTTTTTCAACTCTTAAGTACAAGCCACCACCATCAAATATTTTATATGGCTTATCCTTTGGCTTTGCGTTTCTACACTTAGTGTCACTTAATTTCATCGCAATTGGGGGTATTTTACGTTGATTGTTATGGTTATACCCCCATTTGATACCCCCAGATTACGTGGATGTCAATAGACAGCTTTGGAGCATATTGGACGCAAAAACCCTAAAAACCGTTGCCAGCCTTAGTTTTGCTGTATTTTGCTGGACTATATTGGAAGATAAAATGGAGCGGGTGATGAGATTCGAACTCACGACCTAAACGTTGGCAACGTTTCGCTCTACCCCTGAGCTACACCCGCGTAAAAATTGTTTTAGCGGTATACAGCAAACAGCTAAAAGCTTGCAAGTAGTTTTTAAAGGTCCGGCACAAGATTTTTACTATTTCTTTAAATCTCTGCTTCCTGGTTTGATTGCTGGCACATTAACTAAATCATCTGGGATACTATCTTTATCAAAAGTTTCTATCTCTAGCTCTAGCAAACTAAATAATGGGTAAGGTAAATTATGCTTGCCTGCACTTCTATCTATTAGGCATGCTTCGGCCACTACATCACCACCATGTGCTTTTATAGTCTCCAGCGTTTCAAAGCTAGATTTGGCGGTGGTTACTACATCCTCTACTATTAGTATTTTTTGCCCTGGCTTGATACTAAACCCACGCCTAAAAGTAAAATTACCATCTACACGCTCACAAAATATAGTCGGCTTATTAAGCTGGCGAGCTACCTCATAACCTACCACTACCCCACCCATTGCTGGGGCTACAACTAAATCTATTTCTACATCAATTTTTTTAACTAATTGAGCACATAATACTTGCGCCACATCTGGCCTAGCCATTACTTGCGCGCATTGCACATATTGCCTGCTATGTAAGCCACTGCTTAGTAAAAAATGCCCGTCTAGTAAGGCATTACATTGCTTTAGCGTTTGTATAATTTGTTGGTTATTCATTAAGCAACCCTACTTTCTCTTATATTCATCTCGGCTAGGCACTTATCTATCCATAGCTTGGTAAGCTTCTCAGGCAGACTGTTTTGGGTAAGCCTATCGCGTAAATGGGTAAAATCTACATCATCTAAGCATTGATCTTGATTAAAGCAGCTATATACAAACTTTTCCTCACCTGTATCTGGGTCAATATGCTTTTGTAGGCATTGGGCGCATATTTCCTTCATCATGCATTGCATCGGGCTGTTAATACTACCTATAGCCTCATGTGTTGGCTTTAAAAAATCTTTTAGCTGGTTGTGGCGCGCCATTTTTATAGCGGCCATCATCCTGTCGGACCCTATCGCTATAATACGATCTACATCTTTTATATCTATAGCTTTATCGCCTAGCTCACCGCGTTGATACGCCTCAATAGCTTGTACTATATTACCACCCATAAAGGCTTTATCTTGCGGGCGGTTAGGTTTAAAATCGGCCTTTTCATCACATGCCCAGATGATTACGTCTGATGCTTGCTCGATTTCCTCTATCTTGTATCTATCTTGAGCTTTTTTATAACCGGCAAAATATAGTACTTTGCTGCCAGCATCCCTAAATGCTTTACCAATACTAAATAGTACAGCATTACCCAAACCACCACCTACTAGCATAACTGTCTCATTAGGCTCTATCTCAGTTGGGGTACCAGTTGGGCCCATTAGTACTACTGGCTCACCTTTTTTAAGGTAAGCACAAATGTCAGAGCTACCACCCATCTCTAATACTATGGTACTCATTAAGCCTTTTTCTTTATCTACCCACGCACCGGTAAGGGCTAGGCCCTCCATTGCTAGTTTAGTGCCATCTGGTGCTGTTGGTGCGTAGGCCTCAAAATTTTGTAGCCTGTAAAACTGCCCTGGCTCAAAGTTTTTAGCCGCTAATGGGGCTTTAACTACCACCTCAATAATATTAGGAGTTAGGCGGATAACATCATGCACGGTGGCAGATAGTTGCTCGGTAATTTTAGTAATAAAGTTGGTATCGTTAGCAGGTTGTTGCTTAGCTAAAACACGGCTAATTATAGGGTAACCTTGCTTAGCGCTACCCATAGCTTTTACTACATTACCGGCATAATCTGGGTGTAAATCACCAAAAAAGCTGATGGCTTTGCCGTCCGTCTGTTTATGCAGTAATACGGCTGGTTTATCTGGTTTAGATATCCATTGTGGCTCTACTTCATTGCCATCTTCATCAATCTGCTGGAAGAACTTACCATTTAAACTAAACTGCTCTGGCTCCTCACGTGCTGCAACTGTATTAGGTGACGTACCAGCTGCCATTAAAATAGTGCGAGCCGGTATTACTTTATGCTCATCACCTATTTTTACTTTAAGGCCATTTGCATGGGCAAACTTATCTAAGATCACCTCTTCAGGGGTGGCGATTTCTACAAATTCTATCCCCTCCTCCATTGCTAAGGCTACCTCCTCATGGTTAAGCCTGTATGCTGGGCTATCTTGTATTTTACGCCTATAGGCAAGCTTTACCCCGCCCCAACTTTGTAGCAAACCAACTACATTAGAGTTAGGCTTAGCACGCTCGGCACGTATAGCCTGTGCATGGGTAATAAATTCATTGGCAATTTCAGCCTCTTCCTCACTCCAACTTGCTCTTACAAATTGCTCACCGTGTAACTTAACTAACGCCTCATAACGTTGTAAAAATTTCTCTACCTGTACAGGGTAGTAGGCTAAGCTTTCTGTAGCGCTATCAATAGCGGTTAAACCACCACCAATTACTACTACTGGCATGCGTAGCTGTAAATTGGCGATGCTATCTTTTTTAGCAGCACCTGTAAGCTGCAAGGCCATTAAAAAATCACTTGCTGTGCGTACACCTTTGCTCATGGTATTTTTAATATTAACCACAGTTGGCTTACCTGCACCCATACATAGTGCTAAATGGTTAAAGCCAAGCTGCCACACTTGCTCAGTAGTGATATTACTACCGTAACGTACACCGCCGAACATTTTAAAATTAGCTCGACGCTCTAATAATAGGCGGATAACTTTTAAAAAGTTTTTATCCCAACGTATGGTAATGCCGTACTCGGCCACGCCACCAAAACCGGCTAGTACGCGCTCATCTAAATCCTCAAAAATATCGTTGATATCTTTTATTGGTTTAAAGTTATCCCCTGTTAGCTCTTGTGGTAGAGGCTCAATTTTTAGGCCGTCAATACCTACAACTGTGTGGCCATCATTTATTAGGTGGTGCGCTAGCGTAAAACCTGCTGGGCCAAGGCCTGCTACTAATACTTTATAGCCAGTATCCTGCTTTGGTATTGGGCGGGCTATATTTAGCGGGTTCCAACGAGTAAATAGCGAGTATATCTCAAACCCATATGGTAGCTCTAGTACATCACGTAATGTGCGGGTTTCCACACGTGGTATATCTACCGGATCTTGTTTTTGATATATGCATGATTTCATACAATCATTACAAATACGGTGGCCTGTACCTGCACACATTGGGTTATCAACAGTTATCATACCCAGTGCGCCCACGCTAAAGCCGCGCGCTTTTAGAGTATTCATCTCACTTATCTTCTCTTCCAGTGGGCAGCCAGCTTGTGGCACACGCGTGGGTGAGGTTTTATAATTGCCCTCTTTATCTACTAAGCCTTTACTACAACTATCTTTGCTTTGGTTATGGCAATATATACAGTAATTTGCATCGTCTAGTGCATGCTCTAACGTACCGCCATCATCAGTTAGGCTAAAACCAGTACGAGTACGTAATTGCGCATCAGTAAATTTTAGCACTGTTACGCCATCTTTTTGGGTAGTTTGTAGTGGTACTAAATTTTCAAAATCTAATTTATGAGCCTTTTTAAACAAAATACCATGCTCGTGCTTTTGCTGCCCTTGTGGTGTATGCAATGCCCACATTGTGTATTGGGCAAAAGTGGTTAGGGTATCCTCATTACCCTCTGGCGTATCAATTAGTGGGGCGACATGGTTGGCAAAATTAACCTCATTAAACTCGCCAATTATATTGGTAATATCGGCGGTTACTTTTGTAATATCTATCTCATCAACTTGTTTTGGCTTGCAGTATTTTACTGCAGCACGCTGTACAAATAAACGCTTAGCTTTATATAAATTTGCTAGCTCATTATGCTTGGCTTGTAGGGCTATTACCTCGGCCTCAATACCAAATAGCTTAGCAGTAAAATCCTCTAGGTATTCGGCTGTATCTATGAGTAAATTAGCTTGGGTTTTATCTTCAAAAAACTCCCCTGCTCTAAGCTTTAAAAAGTTGTTGTGCAGCTCGGGATTATGCTCAGCTAAAAACTTTACAAATTCGGCATCAATTTTTGTTAAACCTGTATTTGTATACAAATCCTCAAAAACTATATTATAGGCTAGATCCATAGCCGCAATTGTATACATTAAGTATTTAGTATGGGCAACATTGTAATAATAGGCAGCTCCGGGGCTATTGGGGCAGAGTTTAAAAAACAGTTAGAAAGCCAGCATAATGTAATTTGCTTTGTGCGCTCTGATGGTAATATTAATTTTGATGATGAGGACACGATCGAACAAGCAGCTAATACGGCCAGCCAACATGGCCCGCTAGATATGGTAATAGTTGCAACTGGCTTGCTGCATGGCAATGGATTAATGCCCGAGAAATCATTAAAAGAGCTATCATCAAATAAGATGGAGCAAATATTTAAAGCCAATACAATTGGCCCAGCATTGGTAATGAAGCATTTTTTACCACTACTAAACAAAGATAAACGCAGCATATTTGCAGCTCTATCAGCACGGGTAGGCAGCATATCAGATAACCACTTAGGTGGCTGGTATAGTTACCGTGCTAGCAAGGCCGCACTTAATATGCTGATAAAAACCGGCTCTATTGAGCTGGCGCGCACTAATAAAAATGCCGTTATAGTAGGGCTGCACCCTGGCACTGTAAATAGTGGTTTATCCAAGCCGTTTCAAGGGTTTGTAAAGCCTGGCAAATTGTTTGAGGCAAGCTATGCAGCTAAACAATTAATACAAGTTTTAAATAACTTAAAACCAGAGCAAACAGGCAAGTGTTTTGCTTACGATGGCAGTGAAATCCCGGCCTAAAAATAAATTGCTAATTAATTACTACTTCGTGCTTATCACGTAATTTACGCATATATTTTTTTGCCTCTTTTGCCATCTTGCTGCGCAGAATTTCTTGCTTGGCTTGATTATGTTTTTGCTGCTGACGCTTAGCAAATGATTGCTGGATTTTTTCACATATCATAAATAACTTGTAGCCACCATCAACAACTAGCGGTGCTGACACCCTACCTGTGCTTAAGTTACGCAAAACCTGTGCCTCATCATCTGCCAGCTCATTTAGCATAAAGCTGTTTTTTGCAGATACAGGCCATTTATTATAGTCAGCAAAGCGTTCAAACTTGTAGCAACCTTTATAATTTTGACGTATCTTACGCGCTTGCTTAGCTATGTAGTCTTGCACTTCATCTTCTTTACTATCGCTAGGTATAATAAAAGATTTAATACTTATTAAATCCTCATCTTCATCAATTGAATTACTATCTTTTATACCTTTAAATTTAATAATATATGCCACATCATCTATAAACACAGGGCCTATTATATCGTTATTGCCTGCGCCTATTAAAGCTGCCGCTACCTCTTTAGGTAATTTTGATTTTGCAACCCACCCTATATCTCCACCATTACTTGCACTAGGCGTTACTGATAGCTGCCTTGCATAGCTTTCAAAACTTTGCTTATTGTTTTCAATCAAATTTATAATACTAGTAAGCGATGCCTTAGCCTTTTTTCTATCACTAACTGGCACCACAATCTCTTGTAAAGAGTATTGCAGCTCCTCCTCTCCTATGCTTTTTAAGTAAGCCTCTATCTCACTTTTATCAACGATAACATTAGGCTTTACCTTTTTTCTTAAAATCTTAGCCCAAGAGATTTCACCAATTAATTGATTAAATAGTGCTGATGGAGGGATACTTGCTTTTTCCAGCAATTTTTGCATTTTACCCTGAGGCATTTTGTTCATTTTTTCAATATTAGCTACTGCATTGCTTATCTCTTGCGGGGCTACTTTTATACCTAAATTTTTAGCCTCCATAGTTTGCAGGCGCTCTTTAATTAGCGCCTCTAACATTTGGTAGCTTAGCTTTTTATAGGCTTTTTTATCACTAGGCGGGATATTGGCAGCCAGCATTGTTAAGCGTACTCGGCTATCTAAATCATAATTAGTTATGATCTCATCCCCTACTTTGGCAACTATGCCAAATTGGTTAGCGTGGGTATTGCTAAAAAGCGCTAAGCATACAATAAATAATTTAAACAGATTTTTCATATTTAAACTTCTTCTATCACAATATTATCATTAGTATAAATACAAATACCTGCCGCTATTTTTAATGATTTTTCTACAATATCTTTAGCTTTTAAATCACTACTTAACGCTAACGCCCTAGCAGCACTAAGTGCATAGTTACCACCACTACCTATTGCAGCTATGCCATCCTCTGGCTCTAATACATCTCCAGTACCGGTTACTATAAGGGTTACATCTTTATCTGCTACTATAAGCATGGCCTCTAGGCGGCGTAGATATTTATCTGTACGCCAATCTTTAGCTAGCTCTACGCAAGCGCGGGTAAGCTGGGTTGGGTGTTTTTCTAGCTTTGCCTCTAAGCGTTCAAACAATGTAAATGCATCTGCCGTTGCGCCAGCAAAACCTGCTACTACGCTGTTATCTGCACCTAAGCGGCGGATTTTACGTGCTTTGGATTTCATCACTGTGGGGCCTAAACTAACTTGGCCATCACCACCTATCACTACATCTTTACCCTTACGTACCGAGAGTATAGTAGTGCCGTATATTGTATCTTTTTTATGATCTATCATAAGTGATAGATAGTGCAGTGAAATAAATAATCAATCTATATAGTTATTTAGATGTTTTATCATGCTTTTGTTACGAGTCTAAATAACTATAGAGGCAAAGTAATTGTTGTTTTTGCTCCTTGCTCAATATTTTGCATCTCTATGGTGCCGCTATGGTCTTCTATTATCTTACTTACTATAGCTAAGCCTAGGCCTGTGCCTTTTTCTTTTGTAGTAACATAAGGCTCGGCCAGGCGCTCCATAATATTATCGCTAAAGCCAGGGCCGTTATCGCTAAATTGTAGCACTATTTTGTTATCTGCCTGCTCAACTTCAATTATAATTTGTGGGCTTGCTTGCTTATAATCCTCAAATGCTTCTATTGAGTTTTTAATTATATTGCTAATTACCTGGTTTATTAAGCCTTTGTCGGCGCTTATCTCTAAATCTTTTTTAGCCTCGGCATCAAAATTAAATGTAATATCTTTATAATTTACCGCAAAACCACTTACTGTTTTTTTAAGTAAATTAATAATTTTAAATAGCTCAAACTTTGGTGCAGGCATACGCGCAAAATTGGCAAACTCACTAATTATACGGGAGATATCATCCGTATTGTTAATTATGGTATCAGCATATTTATTAAAGTTATCTACGTCATCTACTTTGCCAGCATATTTACGTTTTAAACGCTGGGCAGATAAGTTTATTGGCGTTAATGGGTTTTTAATCTCATGCGCTATACGGCGAGCTACATCTTGCCAGGCCGAGCTACGCTGGGCCTTTTCTAGCTCGGTGATATCATCAAAAGTAACTATATAGCTCTTATTTTTATCAGCTAGCATACTGGCTTTAAGTAGCAATATTTTTACCTTACCACCACGCTTAATCTTTAATTGCTGTTGCTGATCACCTCTACGCTCTAGGCTATCTAATATTTTGGCAACCTCCGGAAAGCTATCAGCTATAGGCTTACCTACATATTTTTTACCTTTAATATTTAAAATATCACGGGCGGAGGTATTTAAAACTATAATATCTAGCTTTTCATCTAGTACCGCCACACCAGCTGATATATCTTGCAATATTGCCTGGTTAAACTTACGACGCTCATCAATTTGTTTATTAGCTACCAATAATATTTGCCTCTGACGCTGTAATTCAGCCGACATAGACTCAAAACTTTCCGACAATTCAGATATCTCATTTTGTTGGGCTAAATTATCTTTTAAATCAAAATCATAATTACCATCGGCTATTTTATGTGCAGCATCCGATAAGTTAGTTATTGGGTTAACCAAGTTATGCGCAAAAATTACCCCTATCCAAATAGCTATTAGCAAAATAAGTAACGCAATAATAATAAACCCTACCGAGGTTATATCTTTATATTTAGATATATTATCTTGTAGGCGCTGGTACTCCTTAGCAGCACCTTTAGCCTTGTTAGTATAGCTTACCACGTTACTATCTACATAACGGCTTATATATAAATATATATTTTCAAAAGGCTCCAGCTTTAATAGGGCAGCAATTTTGGAGCTATCATTGGTAGGCACAATAGCCGCTGTACCTGTACTGGCCTGTATGCGTACCTCACGCGGTATATTTTTATAGTTAATATTACTAGCTAAAGTATTTAAAGCTATATTCTCTCCGGTAATACCATCTATTAATATTACCTCGCTAAGTAATTTATCATACGCAATTTTAGATAAAAATATTTGTAGGCCATCGTAGTCAGAGCCTAGCTCAATAAATTTTTCAATAATATCTTTACTAATTTGGTTTGCCTCTAGCTTAATCATTTTTTGATGCTCATTTAAATAAGCATCTGCAATAGAAACCGACTGCGTAACCGCCGTACGCACCTTATCATTAAACCAGCTATCTACTGAGCTATTTAAAAATATTAGCGCCCCTGCACCTACTAAAATTACTGGCAAGGCTGAGATAAATATAAATATCAGCACTACGCGCTTTAACAGCTTGTTGCCTTTTTTATTAATAAGGCGATAGGCTAAAATATGTACTATGCGCCGGCTAGCAAATATTAAAAAAGTTAAAAAACAGGCTAAGCATAAAATTACTAGGTTTGATAGACGAATATTTTTTAAATATGCGAGCTCAAAATTAAAAAACAGCTTAGCAATAATTTGTGATAGCAACACAAAACTAGCTATAAAAAATAGCCAGGTAACGATTTTAAAAAAACGTATTTTACGCAAAAAACTTAGTGTAGATGCTAACATTAGAAGAAGCTTTTAACCTTTTCACATACATATAACACATCCACCTCACTTAAATGCATACCAATCGGTAAGCTCAGTGTTGTAGCCGCTATTTTTACTGATACCGGATAATCCGTAGCTTTATAACCATACTGAGCAGCATAATCAGCATAGCATTGCTGCTGCAGTGGAGTTAGCGGGTAGTGTATTAGGCTAGCTATATTATTATCTGCTAAGTGCTGTATTAGCGCCTGGCGCTTATCAGTTTTTACAGTGTATAAATGCCAAACTGGGTTAGCACCAGCAACTACTTGCGGCAAATCTAAACCAGCAATATTAGCAAGCTCATTTGTATAAATATCTGCTATCTGGCGGCGATGCTTTATCTCATTATCTAAATAATCTAGCTTTACATTTAATATAGCTGCCTGCATTTCATCCAAACGGCTATTAGTACCCATATGGATATGATGATATTTTTGCTTACTACCATAATTAGCGATAGTTTTTATCTTATCGGCTAATTCACTATCATTAGCTGTTACGGCACCACCATCACCTAATGCACCTAAGTTTTTTGCTGGGTAAAAACTAAAAGTAGAGGCATCGCAAAAGCCACCAACTGTTTTATTATCATAACTAGCACCATGTGCCTGGGCACTATCATCTATTAGTTTTAAATTATACTTTTTTGCTAACTGCAAAATTGGCTGCATATCACATGGCTGCCCATATAAATGTACAGGTATAATTGCCTTAGTTTGCTTGGTAATTGCTGCTTCAATAAGGTTAGGTGCTATATTACCTGTGCTGTAATCTACATCTACTGGCACCGGCTTGGCACCAACTTTACTTACTGCTAGCCAAGTAGCAATAAATGTGTGGGCAGGTACTATTACCTCATCGCCCTGCCCTATATCCATAGCTTGTAGGGCAATCGATATAGCCTCTAACCCATTACCTACACCTATTGCATGGTTTACGTTACAGTATTTAGCAAAATTAGCCTCAAACTTTTGCTTATGTGGGCCCAGTATATACCACCCACTATCGATAACATCATTAGCAGCTTGCTTAATTTGTGCAATCATCTGGGCTGTATATGGTGCTACCTGAAAGAACTCTATTTTATGCATTTATATTATCTTTAAATACTTCGTCCGCTGTTATATCAAAATTATCTAGGTATGCAGGCTTTTGTTGGTTGGCTGGCCACTGCATACCCATTTTATCTAGCAGCTCTTGCGTTGGTACAGATTTACCATTTTTAATAAACAACCCCTTTAAAATAGCAGAGGCTACTTTTTGCTCACCACGCCACATCTCGTGTAATATATACATCCATTTATCATCCATATGGGTGATTTGGGTTTTAAGTGTAAACTTATCAAAAACCTTAAGCTCTTTACGGTAGGTAATAGTGGTGGAGCCCACAACTGGTAAATATTTTTGCTGCTTAACTATTTTGAGTAGGCCAGATTGCTTCATCAGCGCTAAACGCCCTAAATCCATAATAGTAAGGTAACGCCCATTATTCATATGGCCATGTAGATCTAGATCATTAGGCAATACGTAAAAATTTTGTGTAATTACCTGGTTTATTTTAAAGTTTTTATCTACCCTAAATTTAAAAAGTGTGATTATTAGGCGTATAAGCAAATTCATAATCAAATATATAAACTATTAGATAATCATGACAAAAAGATATTGCACTGTACCAAAAATAGGTAACCTAAGAAACTGGTATGAAAAGAATTTTAGTGACTTATGCAAAACACATGACGAGGATTATCAAGCACGTCGCGGCTATCAGTGGGCACGCGATTATGATCTAGCGAAGGGTATATGGAAGCGCGGAAAACCACTAACCGCAGTAGGTACATTTTTACTTACTGCAAGTTTAGGGTGGTTATATTGGTATGATATTTTAGGCGATTAGACACCATTAACTAATCTTAAAAACAAGCGTCTTTATCATCATTACAGTATTTAACCAGTTTTATTGTGGCATAACCAATAGGTGCCTTACCAATACCATAAGTGGGCAATAAGGTTTTGGTATCAATATAAATATCCATTATTGGCTCATTCGTTTTCATACGCTTAAGCTCATTATGGCTAAAACCTGCTATAGCCTGGCGTTTGGTTTGTATCCATATCTCTTTAGTTTTAGCAGCCTTACGTTTTACCAACCCTTTTACGGTTATGTGCAGATTAAACTTACGCTTGCCATCAAACACTGGCATTGTAAATTTATATGGTAGTTTATAGCCGTTATCACGTACCTCTTTTAGTTTTTCACGTATTTGTAGGGCTACACTAATTGGGTCTAGTACATCTTGTTTTTGGGCATCAGTTAAAAATGGGCGCTTACCCTCACGCTCTGGTGGGGTTATCGTTATATTATCAACTGCATTATTAGCAAAATTAGCGGTAATTTTACGGTTCTCTTTTTTACGATTATAATGGGTGGTATAGTTGGTTGGGGTGTATTTATTAGCCTGTTTAACACCACTAGCACTATTACTACTCCAATACTTACTTATTTTTTTAGCTATACCTTTAGCGCCTAAATGTAAGTTAGCTTTGTAGGTATTGTTGGTCTCTTCAATATCTAATATTGCTTTACCTACACGCACACCACTCCAATATGCATCATAGCGGGCGGTAAATTTAAGGTTATCGGCACTGGCTATAGCGCTAGATATCAATAATATCATGCATGTGATCAGGCAATGGGGCAGTAAATGTTTCATATAAATCTAATAATCCGTTTAAGCTTAAGGATAACGCATGCAGATGAAGTTTGTTTGAAAACCCACCTAAATGTGCATATTTACCGCCATACTTGCCATCACCTACTATAGGGTTGCCAATAGCCGCCAAATGGCAACGCAACTGATGCTTGCGGCCAGTAATAGGCTGTAACTCTATAATTGCTGCCTTATTACTTAAGCGCTCCAGCACTTTGTAATTAGTAATAGCTTTTTGGGCTTTGGGGTTGTGCTCATCTATTACCATAATCTC
>Ga0163111_10001244_pt1 | contig 15581 bp, 26 predicted proteins | sample CRUFie1St18metaG_FD_109645 | JGI IMG/M metagenome (GOLD analysis project Ga0163111, IMG submission 109645) | Marine microbial communities from the Costa Rica Dome - CRUD Field 142mm St18 metaG | ecosystem: Environmental > Aquatic > Marine > Oceanic > Photic zone | place: Costa Rica: the Eastern...
AATCTTTTTACGTATCCAAACATATCAATCTGGTTCATCTCACCAGAGATAAATAATACTTTTTTACCTTGAAGCTGAAGATCAGCTAACATATCTAACATCACAGTAGTTTTACCAATTCCAGGATCACCTACGATAGCGTAGTTAGTACCTTTCATTAGTCCTCCTTGAGAAGAGAAGTGAGTATCGATTACACGTCCAGATTTCATCGGACGGAATAGAGAAGGATCAAAATTGATATCCTTCATTTTAACAGTAGTAATTTTATTTGTCATAACCTTTATTATTAATATACCTTAATATAGGCATAATATCTCAGACGAGCAACTATTTACACAGTTATTTTCCGGAAAATCTTAAGTTTTTTACCAGACTTTAGCAGTTTCTAGCAATTTCCAAGTATCTATTGCTTCATCAGCTTCACCTAGTTCATGATAATGATCTAAACATGATTCTAATGCAGGAACCCATTGTTGTCTTGGTAGAGATATTTCAAACATTCTATCTGATGATTCAAATGTAATCTCAAATAGATCAGCACTTTTAGTATTTTGCTTCATTGCATTTTCTATACCGTTAACTATACCATCAGTAACTCCTCTCTTCTTATTTCTAAAAAGATCTGCAAACTCTTCTGTTGTTCTAAAATGTAACTTTATCATCTTCTTGATCCTGAAATTTTATTAGCTTCTTCATAGAAAGGACTATTAACTATTTTATCGTTCCATTCTCTTTCTACTTCTTTATTAGTACCAAACATATATAAGGGACCATCATCAAAGCTTGTAGTAATATATTCAATATCAGCTAAATCTTTCATACCTAATCCTGGTTGACGTTCAGGTCTAGTAATTCTCCTTTTACCGTCAAATGATCTAAACTGAATTGAAGTAGTTCTATACCAAGTATCTTTAATACATACTTCCAATACTGCTTCAGTAGGAAAATCATATCGTAATTTTTCTGTATGTCCTCTTTTTTCTGCCATAACCTTTAACCTATTTGATTTAACCTTTCAGGTATAACTATATTGAAATTGCATTCAGTACAACATCTTCCTTCTTCTACAATAGGAGAAGGATTATGACCAAACTCTTCAGTCATCGGTGCTCCACAAATAATACAATCTACAAACATAACCTTTATTTTTTTTTAAATATTTTTAAGATGGGGCAATATTACATCCCTTAAAGCTTTTAAGGAAGAATCTATTTTTATAGGCACACCACCATCTTTAACAAACTGTTTCAAATCTTGATCTTTATATAGATCAACCGCTTGAGTTAAAAGTTTTTTAAACTCTTGAGCTCTTTCTTTTTGATTCATATTATTATAATTTATAGATAAATATAAGAAGAATATATCAGAATTCCAACTTATAGTCACTAAACTTTATCATGTATGAAGTCATTTTAGTACCATTACCATCTTTGAATTCATATCCTTTTCTAAAGAATTTTTTAACATTACCTGGGCCAGCTAAATGTGCAGCTGCTAATATTCCAGATTCAGTTATATAAATTCCATTTACAGTAGTACCATGATACTTTGCTATCTGTCTTCTTAATATATGTTTATTATGTGATAGTAAAGCATACATAGCTTCTTCTTGTATTGAAGGGTTAGCTAAAAACTCTCTATTGCTAACATCTTTATATCCTAATGCATTTAAAGTAGCTCTACCAAATTGATACTTACCTAAGTACCCGTATTGATTAACTGCTTTATAATTATTAGTTGATTCTCTATGACCTAAGTCATCTAAAAACTTATTGTGATTCTTAATTATTAGCTCCGGAACTTCTACTTTAAGTTCTAATTCTATTGTTTCTATTGATGAAGCTAATGGTAACTCTGCAACTGGTTGAATGACTGGATACAAACTAGTGTAGGATGTAAAGGCCATAACGACTGAGGATACTACAAGTAGTATCATTGCTAATGTTACTTTTCTCATATAAAATAATTTTAGTTAAAATAGATCGAGGAAGGATGTATCGATCTTCTTATCCCTTAACTTTTCGTTAAGTTCAGATTGCTTGACTAACCCGTCAGCAACTTTTCGTTCTAGTGGCTTTCTCTTTTTCCAAGTAGAAAACTTATTCAGTTTCTTTTTTGCCATGATAATAAATAGGTTTAAAGTCTTGAGATATATTCATCTCCTGGTTTTTCGTCTTCTAATAGCCCTAGTTCCCTAAGATGTTCCCTATGGTGCTCATCTAGTTCCCAATCCGGTTCATCTTTCTTAGTTTTTACGTAGTCTTCCATTGCCTCTGCTGCTTTCTCCTCAATAGGTGATGCTGCATATAGATACGAGCAATTGTAACAGAGAAACTCAATATTCTCTAAATTCCAATTTTTTTTATTTCCATCCTTAAAATTTAGTATTAATGGTGTTTTTTGATCAGTTACTCTTCTTTCTGAAAAGTTACATCTATTACAAACCTCCACTAATTTTCCTTCACTTAAAAGTCTAGCTTTTATTTTTCTTGGATCGAAATGTTCAATTGGTACCCTTCCTTCTAATACATCCATAAGAGGAATATTATCAATACCAGCTACAGCAAATTTTGGTATGCCTTCACCAGCTTGATTCATATGAGCTTCTAATAAAGTTTTACCCTCATCATTTTTATACATCTTAGCATACTTCTTATAATGATTATAAGATACATGTAGATATCTGGCTGCTGCCATATTTGATCTGGTATTCTTTTGAGCTCTAAGGATATCCTCCTTAGTTAATATTTTGGAAGGTCTAGCCATTAATAATCGATTCCTTCAATACCTTCTGGTTCTTTATCAGGATCAAATAAATCATATTCAACTTCATCTCCTTCTAAAAGATTTCTAGTACCGTCTTTCAATGATTGAGACTTTTCGTTTTCATTCATAGGTTCATTATCGAAGCTTAATACTTCTACACCTACGTTTTTCTTACCAGCTAATTCATCAGCATGAGCTTGTATCGCTAATGCTCTATCTTGGTCCATAATTATCAAATCATTATAAGTATGATCACCGGTACCTTCTACAGTCGTAATACCTACTACAGGTTTAGTTGTAGAACAGTTAACACAAACGTGATATCCGTATAATGTTTTTCTAAGTTCTGGGAAAGGCTCGCCACATTTAGGGCAAGGAATCATTTTTAATTTTTGCATATAGTATAACCGTTTAAATTAGTATTAAATATAAGAAGAAAAATTCGGAATAGCAACTTTTTTAGTAGTTTTTTCATATACAATCCAAGCTATATCTTTCATAAAATGGTTACGTTCTTCTAGATAATTAGTCTCTATTCCGGAAACTATATCATCTTTTATACATTCGCACCAACCCCAAGCATTTTGGTTTTCCCATTCTTCTTTAGTTTCAAAATAATCATGAACCATAATAAAGTCTTTTTCTTTAATTAGGTCTGAGTAAGCATTAAAGATAGCTGGTTTATCTCCTCCGTCACAGAGTACTAAAGTCTTTCCTTCTTTTGATATAAACTCTTTTTCTAAATAAGTTCTAGTAGGTACAGACATATGATCAGCTTTCATTACTTTAGCTACATTAAATACTTTCTTATCTATACTCTTTGTATCGATGTCAACAGTCAGTATTGGTCCTTCAAATATAGATGCTAGATAATAAGTTAATCCTCCATTTGAGGTTCCTAATTCTAATATTCTATCAAAATTATTTAATTTTAAAAATCTTTCAAAATATTTTTTAAAGTTAGCAAATTGTTGTACAACTATATTTTCATATAAGGTATGAATATGTTGTCTAGTAGTATCTTTAACTAGAAAAGGATCCGTATAGTAATTAGCTAGATTAATTTGACCTTCTGAATATACACAAGCATATAGTCCTCTAGGTCTACCTGAATTATTAGGACCAGATCTATGTAAACAGTTACCGTTGATAGCTATTATGTCTCCAGCTTTAGGATAAACTTTTGTCCATTCTCCTGTCTTTAAACTTTTTAACTCTAAGGTTCCATTTTCATCTGTCATATCATCTAATATCCAGCTGATATTAACTGTATGCATCTTACCATCTTTATTCTCATTACCAAATTGGTTATCGTAATGAGCTCCAAACGTTACTTCATCTTCAGGAAATTTATAAACCATTTGATCATTAAAGACAAATATATCTTCTTTACCAATTAATTTTGTAGCTAAGTCATATGAAAATTTAGACTTATATATGTTCATTAAGTCTCCATCGTAATGACCAGCACAACCTAAATGTACACTATGAAAAGGAGGACCAGCTAAAGCAGGCTTTTTTGTACCCATTAAGGATCTACCCCATTTAACTAAATCAGGGCCTTTATCCTTAGCTATTATTAAATAATCATGTGGAATTATGTTAGGTATGTGTACCCAACCATGTTCTTTATAGAAATTTAAATCCATTACTCATCTTTGTATTGCTGTATTACTTTCCATACATCAAGAGGAGTTTTAAAATTTACTACTTTTTCTTCTTTTGACTTTGCAACCTCTACTGTAATAGTACCATCCCAAGATTTATCTGGGCTTAGTTGATAAAGGTACATTTGTATCAATCCTAATTGGGATTTATTAAAACTCATTTTCATTAGGTCTTCGATAACATTGAAGAACTGATCTTCATAAGCAGTCATATCTATTCCTATTTCATCCGACATAAAATCTCTTCTGTCCTCAATTTTTTTGAGTTGGGTAAGTACAGAAGTAAATAATTTTTTATTCATAGATTCTTTATCAAGACCTTTTTTCTTTATACGATAAGATAGTGGGTGTAAAGAAAAGAGAACTTCTCTTAGTTTTTTTTCTGGTGCTACCATATGTCGGTAAGTTTTTAAACCTCGGCTGGTTCGTCTACTGTATCACTAGAGCCAGGATTCTGCCCTGATAATGCTTTTCTGATAATTCTATCAAAATACTCTATGTAGATGAAAAAGCCAATAATTGTCTTATCTTTAAGGTTTCGATCTCTCTCAACTCTCATATCAAATTCAGATAATCCTTTTTCAAGTCTAGATTCTAATTCTATAGCAATATCATCTTGCTCTGTCTTTGTCATAGAACCAAACTCAGTAGGTAGGAACTAAACTTTAACTCCTTTCTTTTGTGGATCTTCGTTAGTATCTACTTTCAATAAGAACTGATGATTAGCAAAATTTATCTTTGCTGCTTCATTTATTACGTTCTTAATATATTTTTCTAGCTGTTTCATATTTAATAAATAGTTAGTCTAATAACATTCTCTTACTACCAGTTGAATTTTCGTTAATTAATTCTGATTTAACTACTGCTCTATTTCTACTCCATTGGTCAATAGTCCATTGTAATCCTCTATCAGTATTAAACTCTACCTGTTCTTTAGTCCCGTCTGTGTACGTAAATTCTACTATGTAATGTGTCATCTTTTAGTTAAATCTTCTTTTAATTTTTCGCTTGGCTTAGGTTCGGTAAAAAATATCTTAGATTTCTCTAATGGTAATTGACCTTTATGAGCCGTAAACGATTCTGTTATAGTTAATATTCCTTTGTCTCCTTGTTCTCGTCTCTTCCAAACAATATATGGAGTTGATATCTGATCTCTAATACTATCAGTTGTAAGTTCAGTATAAACCTCTTTCGAAAATTCATTTGCTTCTTTATTATTTTTTCTAATTAATATTCCAGTTTCAAAATGATCACCTTGATAAGGCATTCCATCTTCATAATATCTTTCTAATTGTCTGTTAACAATAGAAGGTTTATCATTATTGTAAGCATATGAAGTAACCATACCCTCTACATATACGCTTCTTAAATCAGTGTGATGATGTATAGCTATGTAAGTATCATCTTTTAAATAATGTCCTACTATAGCTTTAGGTTCAAATTTAAAATAACATTGAGAGTCCATCCATAAAGAATGAGTATGTTCAGGTAAATCTATTTCAGAAGGATTCCATTTTATATATCTGGACATCATTCTATAAGATTTATTCTTATCCTTCTTTAATACCTTAACATTCCAAAAATCAGATTTTAAATCTTTTCTATTTGTAAAAGCTATATACTCTACATCTCCTTTTTCGTGAGTAAAAGGAAAAAATCTACCTACTTCTTCTAAAGGTAGTTTTTCATCTGCAAATAAAGCTGTATATATTACTAATTTCATAAGCCGTTAATATAAGATAGTAATTTATCTTCAGGTTTCCAACCTAATCTATCTAAAGCATCATTATTTTCTCTCAATGTCTCTCTATAGTTACCAGATTGATCAGGAAGATACATACAATCAGCTCCAAACTTATTAAGAAACATTTGATAAACTTCATTAATAGAATAGTTAGTACCAGTTCCTAATTCCCATGCATCATTATGTACTTCATCTTTCAATCCTATTCTCCATAAAGCATCACATATATCTTCTACATGAGTAAAGTCTCTTCTTTGGTTACCATCTCCTACTATAGTGATCTTTTGATTATCTCTAACTTGTCTTCTCCATATACCAATAACTGCTGCCCAGTCTCCTTCTATTATTTCAGCTGGACCATATACATTATAAAATCTAGCTATCTCTATATCCATGCCATAAGTCTTCTTATACATCTTACAAACTTCTTCTCCCATATACTTACAAGCTGCATAAGGTGACTGATAAGGATCATGCCATTTAGATGATGAACCAGCATAAACTATTTTTATTTGATTCTTTCTAGCAAACTCACAAACCTTTTGAGTGCCTAAAGTATTTACTCTATAAGTTTCATCTGGGTTATTAAATGAAGGTTGTATCCTAGATAAAGCTGCACAATGATATATAATATCATAATCTTTATCCATTATATTAATTAAATCAATATCACCTGGAATATAATCAGCTCCTTTGTGATGATTTAATTCAGTACCTGAGTCATAATTATCTAATGAGGTAACTTTATGTCCTTTATCTAATAATAACTTTATAAGATTAGAACCTACAAATCCAGCTCCTCCTGTTACTAATATCTTTTTCATTTTCTTTTTAATACTCTTTTATATCCTCTGTCAGATAGCTCTTTACAGATTTGATTTCTTAAAGGTGCATGGTTACTTTTCCAATGAGATGCATTCTTATCATCTCCTTTTTCATACCCTTTTATACTACCCCATAAGTCTTTATTACTATCAGGGTGTGGAGGAACGGCAGTTTCTATACCACCATTCATATAAGCAAAAGCTGATAATTGAATATCTTCTCCGTTTTCCCAAGAGATAGGATACTCTTGCCATAAATATTTTAAAGTATCTCTTTTCATAAACCAAGCATGGCCAACTAAATCAACCATTTCTAATTGATTACTTAAGTATCCATTCCATCCTACCTTCTTACAAGGATCATAAGCATCTCCTTCTAATCTAACTCCTGCTGATCCTAGAATATAATTACCTGTCTTCATACAAGCAAGACAATTCTTAAACCAATCTTTACCTGGAATAGTATCATCATCAAAAAAAGCTACATATTCAGTTTTAGCTAATAGTCCATATGCAAACCTAGCATGGAACTTCATATTAGTATTACTGTATGCTACTTTAACTCCTAATTCATCTAAATTAAACTGTTTGCCTTCCTCTGGTTTATTAGACCAGATCATAATATCTTCTGGAGGAACAGATTGACCTGTTATAGCTTCTATCTGCTCTTTAAGATACTCCGCCCTCTTGTAACAATTTAGAATTACCGTTATCATATAATATTTGTTTTACCCTTTTAGCTGTATCTCCTTTACCGTAAGGAGAATCTTTCTTTATAATATAATCTCTGTTTACTTTATCAACTATGTCCATCAAATCAGAAGGAGTTTTACATAAAGTTAAATGTCCTGTATAAAGCCCTTCTGGTCTTTCAGTTACATCTCTACATACGATTACTTTCTTATTTAAAAATGCTCCTTCCTCTTGCAATCCTCCACTATCAGAAATGATAAATTTAGATTGACTCATAATCTCTAGTAACTCATTATGAGGTAGAGCAGGAACTATAGTGACATTTTTAAGTAAGTCTTTATGTTTACGAACATTAGGATTATGATGTAATGGAATTATAAATTCTAAGTTAGAATATTTCTGAGCTATTTTATCTAGTTCAGTAAACCATTGATCCATCCAGTGATGATTTTCCCATCTATGTAACGTAACTAATACTTTATCTCCATAGTCACATCTTTCTTTATATTCTAATAAATTATCTAATACTGAGTTACCAACTGTAAAAGTTAACCCATCAGCTTTTTCATTAAATAAATTCTGTGCTGATATAGAAGTAGGTGCAAAGTTTATATCAGCTATTCTTGATATCATTTGTCTATATCCTTCTTCAGGATAAGGCTGCTTTAGATCATAAGATCTTAATCCAGCTTCTAAATGAATAATTTTTAACTTCCTACTAAATGCAGCTAGTGCACAAGCAAAAGCAGATACAGTATCTCCATGAACCATAACATCAAAGTCACCTTCCGGAAACTGTAAAAGACAGTCACTAATAATTTGATCTAATCTATTAGTTTTATCTCCTATTTCTATTCTATAATCTACCTCAATATCTTTTAGTAAGTCAGCATGCTGTCCGGTAAATAATAACTTAACGTTATCTAACTCTTCTACTACTGGTTTAACTTTTAACCATTCTGGTCTAGTACCAAAACATATTAACAAGTCTTTAGTATCATCCATCCAATCCCATTCTTTACCTCTATTCATTACCATATACAAGTTTTTAATTGAGTATTACCTCCTCTTAAGTATCCTCTATTAGTTTCTGTAAGATAAGGATTAAGTGTTGAACCAATATCTAAATAAGTATTAGATTTATTCTTCTCCCAAAATTTAGCTGCTAACATATTTCCTAAAGGTCCTGCACAAAATAAAAATAAACAATCATTATAGGTATCAATAGGAAATGACTTAACCATATCATAATTATCTATAAAAGCTTCTGATGTTATTGGAATAAATGCATGTAGTTTAAATGGTAAGTCATCTGTTCTAGCATCTTCTCTTGCAAATAAAACAACCTTATGATTACTAAACTCAGGAATAAACTTCTCAGTAAAGTAAGGATAGTTACTATTCACAAATATATTAGCCCAGGTTAAAGTATCTTGACCAGATTGTTCTCTCATCCAATCGACATGAGTCTCAGGTTGACAACACTTACAGCTTACCCCAACGTAATAATCTTTATCTTTAAATTTAAATGAACTAATAAGTTCATCTCTCATTTGAGAATGCTTCTCTGGATCATAGGTCCAGTTATCAACATTAGTAATTTTTTGATTAGCTAGAATAGCAAATTCTCCATCAGCGTATTTACTGAAGCTAAACTTTTCATTGTTTTTTAATCTTTCAAATAAAAATTCTATATCTGATCTAAAACTATTTTTTATCATTCGCTAACTGCTCTACCTATTTTCTTTTCCCAGTCTTTTTCTGGTCTAACTTCTAAATTAGTTTTCCATCCAGCCTCTATAGTATTGAGAGGAGCATTATGTTCTCTTGCAAATCTAGTAAAAGCATTTACATCTTTAGGAAAACAAGTACCACCGTACCCATGCTTACCATCTGGTCCAGGTACGTGTAAATGACTATCTCCTATTCTACAATCTGAAGCAAATCCATATAAAGCTTTCTCCCAATCGCCTCCTATGTTATCACATACTCTTTTAAACTCATTCATTATACTTACCTTAGTAGCAAAGAAAGTATTATTCATATACTTAACTAATTCAGCTGTAGTTGAATCCATTTCGATGATATGTCTGTTCATAAACCTCTCTTCAAATAGTTTTTTTACAGTCATCGTTAAGTCTTTTCTTCCTCCTAGTACTATTCTTGCTTGAGTAAGCATATCTAACTTCGCGGTTCTCTCAGTTAGGAATTCAGGATTGAATATAATACTTAAACTAGGAAACTTCCTCCATAAGGCTTCTGTTGTTCCAGGTAGAACCGTAGATTTTATTATATAAATTGGTCCAGATACTGCATCTTCAAATACTTTTTCTATATAAGTTAAGTCGTGCTCACCATTCTTCTTCATCGGAGTAGGAACACAAACAAATATAAAATCACATTCATCTACTTCTTTTTTAGAATGTGTAGCTTTTAATGGATCAATATCATAAACTCTTAAATCGGTTGTCGGTGAAAAAGCAAAAGAGATAGCCTCTCCTACAAAACCATTACCTATAACCCCAACTTTATACTTCATAACTTTTTTTGGTTAAAACTATGTAAGAATGGAATTAGTCCTACTTACTTTCTTATTCTTGTTAAGTGGAACTTTACCTTTGATATAATTAATATAAGAAAAATTCTCTTGATGTCCAACGTCTTGTGTATCAAATTCGTAATTTAATGCTCCTACAAAGTCAGCTGTTTGTTGATTCTTATAAGGAACTAAAATCAAACCTGTCTTTTTGATATAAGGTTTAAGTTTAGTAATTAAATCTATAGCATACTTTGGATCTGGAGCTTCTACAACAAGTATTCCAATATTACCAACATTAGAGTAATCATACTCATATATATTTTTCTTCTTTACAAATTCTGATTTATGCTCTAAATCATTTAAAACTGATAAATGACTGTCATACCATTTTTGCCAGCCTTTAGTATTGACTGGAATAAAGAAGTCCATATCTCTTTTAGGTAGTGAACCATTAGCCATATTAGCTACTAATAGATCAGAAACAGGATGACTAATACAACCTGCCACCACTACTTTACCTTCGTGTTGAGTATTATCTTCTAAAATTTGTATCATTCGCATGTATATAAATAGCTCGAATTATTATCTTGGATTGGGAACCATTCTAAAATTACAAGCTGGTTTACCATTTATTATTGGCATACCAAATTCATCTTTATCTATGCTTTTTACTTTAACTCTTTTGTTTTTAAATCGACCTACCATAATAGTATCGCCAACTTTTACATCTATTTTAATCATAATGTATCGTAATAGGCATTCTGTTTCTCTTGCCTTTTTATTTCTTTAGGATGATATAATGATAATGCTTCCATAGCAGGAAGAGGAGCATAAGCTTTGAAACCATCTAACACCTCATGTACTTTATTCTTCCATTTTATCTCTGGTTTATTCTTCCATATACGCCATTGGTAATCAGGCCAGTTAACCCATCCTTGTTCATTGATACTCCATTTCCATTTGTTAATATGTTCCTGAGTAAGTCCTTCAACAGTATTAACTCTAGGAACTAAGTAAACTTCGTTATCTGGATTTGATTGTAGTATTGCAGGTATATGAGAGAATACTGCTTCATTAGGATATTCATCAGCATCTATTTGAAAGATATAATCTCCTTTACAGAGTGAAGTAAGATAGTTTTTCCAATCAGCAAAATGATGATTGAATGACTTTGCTTCTGATTTTATATCTTGCTCTTGAAGATAAGACCATACCTCAGCAGTACCATTCTGTTTATCGAATAATACTACAACCTCATCTTCCTCTCTTTTATTTTTTAAAATAAGTGGAAGGAGTTTTTTGATCTCTTTTATCTCATTACAGACCGTAATAGCATAACTAATTGATGTCATAAAATCCTATAATCTCTAAAGCGTCCATAAATCCTCTAGCACTATCAAAATGTTTAATATTACTCATATCCATTTTGTGAGTCTGATCTTTAGGAAACTTTCCTGATTCTTTCTCTTCAGTTGTTAATTCTTTCGCTAATACAGCAGACCATTTCCAATCCTTCTTAGTCTTACCATCTGCAAATACCATTCCTTTGCCTGGTAAGGTTATAGTAGCAGGAAACCATGCTCTATTATTTTTATCTATATGCATTAAATCTTTATATAACTCTGGAGATGTTGCTAAAGTATCTTTTACTAACGGAGAATCTTTCTCCATAAGAGTAGAAGTACTATAACCACTGCCAAAGCACATCCAAGTTTTTATCTGTTTTCCTTCTTGTTCAAATTCTTGTTCGTAACAAGCATTACTACCGAAAGGACCTTCTACTAAATTATCTTTATTCATAACTTATAATTTTGGTAATTCTAATTCAGGTAATTTTAATTCTACTTCCTGAGGAAACTCTGGTAGTAGTTCTTTTAATCTATTATCAACTAATTCAAACATATCACTTAACTTAAATTCCTTTAGAGTTCTAGCTTTTTGTTTCTTAGCTGGTACTATATATTTTTTATAATGCTTAAAGGTTTCTTTCCATGCTCTTGCTACTTCTAGGTCATTAGGTTTAAACCATTTACCTTCTTTAAGTATCATATCTTTCTGTACTGCACTATCATGTACATTTTCTAATGTACCTCCTATCAAAATACTTTTATCTATATCTAAGAAATCTATTTGACCTGACCATCCTGAAGCTATAACTGGTTTACCAGTCGTAGTAAATTCTAATAAAGGTCTTCCAAATCCTTCTCCTTTAGTATGGCTAACCATACATTTTACTTTAGGATGATTGTATAGATAGTTCATATTTTCATCTGATAATTCTCCATGTAGTAAGTATATATTAGGTAACTTACCTCCTTTAACAGTCTTTCTAATAATATCTATTCTTTCTAATATTCTTTCTCTATCCATGATTGATGAATTAACCATAGAAGTTTTAAGTATTAACGCAGGCTTCTTTTGTTTATTTTTAAACGTTTCTAAAAATGTCTTTACAGTATAACCAACATTCTTTCTATCTTCTCCAAACTCACCTTGCATCCAATGACCAACAAGTAAGTAACAGAACTCTTCCGGAATAGAAGATAAATCTATTTTAGATTTAGTAGTAAAGTATTTCTCTACATCTACGCCTTCAAATATAATCTCAATAGGAGTAGTACATTTTAACTGACCTTTTTGTTGAGTTACTTTATCTACAGTGTCATATGCTGTACTTTCAAATACTACCTTAGAATGTTTCGAAGATGTAAATACTACATCCATTCTATTCACTCCTTCTATCCACTGAGGAGCTACTATAGTATTTTCCATACCTGCAGTACATCCTATGTTATACTTACCTACCTTTTGAAATTCATTAGGTACAGTAATTTGCATCCAATAATCTGGTTTCTTTTCTACATGAGGAATTATTCTATTAATCATATCTTGTTCCTTATGATCTTCTAAATAACCAAATCTAGTATTACCCCATCTTTGAGATAATAATTTTACATCATATCTATCTGTTGCAATAATAGCTTTAACAATATCTCTTGCTCTAGCTCCGTATCCTGAATAAGTATCTACAGGACAACTTATAATAAATAAAGGTTTGCTCATCTTAATAATCTAATAACTTATGACTAACTTTTGGTTTAGTATAGTCTTTTACTTTAACAATATCGAATTCACTTCTAGGAGTAAAGTTTTTAAATCCTTTATCCATAACATCGATTAATCTTTTACCCATAGCATCAGCAGTCATCATAGCCTCTTCCGACATAGCCCATTCTCTTCCTGCCATACCTCTTTGCTTTCTTTCTTCTGCTTCTAAAGAATAAGCTTCAAATATTCTTTCAGTAACATCTTCTGGTTTAGCTCTATCATCATAGATGTAAGGAGTAAGAGGAGAACCTTGTAATGATAAATTAGTAGGCCATACTGGTAGAGCCCATTTACCACATTTAGTATATCTCTTTCTATTATTAGAAGGAAAATCAGCATCGAAATCTATCCAATTACCTTTCTCGTCTTCAAATCTACATTGATCTTGCATACCACCAGAAACGTTAGGAATAATCATAGTACCGGTCATCATAGACTCAGTTAATGCTAATCCCCAACCCTCGTTAGAACTCATTAAAACTGTAACGTCAGCAACGTTATATAACATGTTCATCTGTTCTGGTGTTAATCTCTCTTCATTAAAGAATACATTAGTATAACTTGTATCACATAATGCATCTCTTACCGCTCTTAGATCTGTTCCATGTTGAGATGATATCTCTCCTTTCATTACTAGAGCACATTTCTTAGCTTTTTCAGGACCTATCTTTTCACAGAACCATTTATAAGCCAGTATAGTATCACCAGGATGTTTTCTGGCTATATTTCTTGAGTTAAAGAATACAACAAACTCTATATCTTTTTCTCCAAATAAGTCTTTTCTAAATTTAGCATAGTTATCATACGAAGGATGTTCTGTAGTTATAGGAAAGAAACATTCATGATCGATTCCATGAGGAACATAATCTATAACTTTATTCTTTGCCTCATCTTCTAATACTAATTTATTAATATTAACAGTCTGTTTAGATATACCCATTAAAGTATCGACTGAGTTATAATAATTTTTATTGTACATAGGAGCAGGATACTCATCCCATATATTTAACCAGAAGATAGGTATTTTATTTCTAACTTCTCTTTCAATCTCAAATAACCATATCCAATATCTTGGATCAGTAAAGATAAAAATAGCATCTGGTTTCTCTGAGTAAAGTAATTGTCTTACTTTTACAGCATCACCGTAGCCGTTATTAGGTTGAACATATATTGATGCATCTTTTAATCCTGTTCTCTTATTAATATCTTCAGAAAGATCAAATGTCTTTCCTACCTCTGGATGTTTCAATGCAGCTCCTAGCTGGAACCAATTATAATGATGAGCAGTTTTAACTACTATCTCTCTTGACATAGTTGCAACACCTGAATGCATCCTAATGTCATCAGACAAGAGTAAGATTTTCTTTCTCTTATCCTTGGGTATGTAACCTAATTTACTATTCATTTACTTCTTAATGTTGATTGAATTAATTTTGTGTACTTTCTTTTTAAAGTCCTTATCTGTAAGATAAAGAAAAATTGCCCTATCTGCAAGCTTTTTAAAAGAAAAGTTGTCTTTTAAGGCAGCCATTTTAAATTCGTTAAAAAGAGGTTGTGTGATTTTAACCGAGGTGAGTTTTTCTTCTTTTAACATAACTATATATCTTTATATATTTATATATAAATAGGCACTAATTTACAAAATCTGCACATTCTCTACATTTTCCTAATGGAGAATTACAGTTGTATTCCTTATCTATATACTGTCCATTTTCATCTACTACATCGTCAATAAACTTATTCATTGACTCTACTACTTGTTTAGTTTTTCTTGGTCCTGATGAAGGACTGAATTGTTGTACTCTTCTTTGCATGATAGCAAATTCAGCATCAGCTGGCACTCTTCTCTTTACGATAAAGAACTCAACATCTATTTTATCTTTATCTATATTGAATTGTTTAGAAAAGAATTCTCTATATAAAATTACCTGAGCGGTAAGGTTAGGATTCTTTTTATACTCAGGACTCCATCCTCTAGTAGAGGTTTTTATATCCATAATAGTCCATCTATCAGTATTAGGATGATAAAATACTAAGTCAACTAAACCTTTAAACATAATACCAGGCTTAATTTCTTGATAGAGTAATGTCTCTACTCCTGCCAACATCATATTTTTAGTACTAAAGTATCCTGCTCTTTTTTTAGATAAGAATTCTAAGATATGTTTTCCATCTAACCAGAACTCAGTCATTTGATCTGCATTAGAAAAGTGTTCACCTTTCATCATTGCTCTACTTTG
>Ga0163111_10001245_pt1 | contig 15573 bp, 15 predicted proteins | sample CRUFie1St18metaG_FD_109645 | JGI IMG/M metagenome (GOLD analysis project Ga0163111, IMG submission 109645) | Marine microbial communities from the Costa Rica Dome - CRUD Field 142mm St18 metaG | ecosystem: Environmental > Aquatic > Marine > Oceanic > Photic zone | place: Costa Rica: the Eastern...
GAAGATGAAGATGAGGAAGATGAAGATGAAGATGAGGAAGATGAAGAGAATGATGAAGAAAATAGTGAATACAAAAAACATATAGTAGAACAAAATCTATCAAGAAAAAATATGCCTAATATTTTGTTTAAAATAATTCAAAATAAAAATTGTTTAAAATTTACAAATTGTTTAAACTCATATAAATTTAAAAAACTAATAATAAAAAAAACAAATAAGGAACAAAGAGTTTGGGTTCTTAAATTAATTGCAAATATGCATGATATTCATGCATGGTCTCAAAATAAAAATGGGAGACGCGAATTGATAATTCAAAAAATAAGCTCTTAATTAATATATATATTTAAGAGAAATTTAAAGAATTTTAGAGAAAAATATAATTCTGTATTACAATGATACAGTTTAAATTTTATTCTTTAGGAAGAATAAAACTTATTTTATCTAGACTTATAAAAATTCATGACTACGCAAATTGTATAATTACAAATGAATACTTTTATTTTATAATAAAAAATAAACATATTATTAAATTAGAAATTACAATATTAAAAGGGATTATTAATGATAATGGAATTACTGGTACTTTAAATATATTACAAATGTATAAATCAATAAAATGTATCCCTGCAATATTAGATTGTATAGTAGAATGGAATACAAATAATTATTTATATATGAGTGCTTTCAATAATAAAGATAAACTAAAATATGAATCTAAAACAAAACTATTACAATCAGATATTAGTTTAGATTTATTAAATTCTTATGATATCATAAATACAAGTATTTACGCAAACAAATATTGTAAAATTTGTTTGAAATCAATATTATGGATATTAGATAAATTTATACTTGTAAATGATAATCTTGATATGTTATTTGATAATGACAAATTAATATTATCTACTGAATTAGATGATATATATGGTAATTCTGAAATTCAAATTAATAATAAAAATAATATAGATGAATCATTTACTAATATTAAAATAAATAATTTAATTCATATCTTTACAAATTTAGAAGTATTTTCAGATTATGCATATGTATTTATAAATAATAATACTTTAGAATTATGTTGTTATTCTTATTTAGATTCAAATATAATGATTGCAACACTTTAATTCTAAATTTAGATAATAATATTTTATTCTAAAATTGATAAAATATATTTTAAATTATAATTTAATTTATTTGATAATATATATAAATCACCATTTATTTTTATAGATATTTCTATTTTTCGAATATACAAATTAATATCATTCATAGAATATATTTGATCATTTAGTTTTTGATATTGTTTTGCATTATTAATATTCAAATATGCTTTTTCTATTTCAGGATATCCATTAGTATAATACATATTTTCACCAATAATAAGAAATATTTCTATCGAATTATTATCAATATTTAACATTTCTCTAATTTGATATTCCGAATTCATTATAATTTATCATATTTTTATTTTTTTATATATTAATGTATGAAAAAAAATATATTAAATATAATTTAAAAAATTATAATACAAAATTTCTACCTCAAAATATATATAAATGGAGTAATGAGAATTATCAATATTTTTACAATATTACTATTAATGAATATAATCAATTATCAATAGCAATAATTGATAAATCAGAAATATTGTTTTTAAATAAAGAAATACAAGAATTTATCAAAATTATTAAAGGGTTTCAGTTATTTTTTAAAGAAAATTATAATAATCATATAATATTTTTACCAACATCTTTTAAAAAAATATGGAATAAAACAGATACAATATCACCTATAAATATAAATTCGGGAGTTACAATTAGTAATTATAACGAAATAAATAATATTAAAAATTCAACTATTATTATATTTAGAAAAGAAGAATGTTTTAAAGTATTGATACATGAATTATTACATGTTTATATATTAAAATGTCAAAATAAATTATATTATCCTTTAATTGAAGAAAGTATAATTGAAACATGGGCTACAATTCTTAATTGTCATAGATTATTATCCAATGATTTTTATATAACAAATCAATATAAAATTTTTAATAAAATTTTTATAAATCAAATTTTTATTGATGAACGAAACTTCTCACTAAAACAAGCATATCAATTATTAATTAATAACGCAGATTTACAACATACTTCGTCTACATATTATTATTATATAGTTAAATCTGCTATGTTATGTAATCCAATAAAATTTGTAAAAAAATTTTCTTGGAATGAAGTTACTAATAAATGCTTTCAATTTCATATTTCCGATTTTATGAATAATAACATCTTTATTAATAAAATTATTAATATTCATAAAACAAACAATACAAATATTGAAAATAATGAAAATACTGAAAATATTAGTTTACAAATGACTAAATATGGAGATTATTTTTCAAAAAAGAAATATTCAACAAAAACAAAGAAAAAAAATTCAAATTATATATTGAAAACAAAAAAGAAAAATTAAAAGAATAATTTTTATTTAAATTCCCTCTGCAGTTTTATTATTTCGGACTTGGGACCCGACATTATATATTAAATATACAATGGTAGCATTACTTTTTTCTTTTTTTTTGTGTTTTTTTCTTTTGTATTGTTTTTCTTTTTTCTTTTGTGTAGCTTTTCTTTTTTCTTTTGTGTAGCTTTTCTTTTTCTTTTGTGTTGCTTTTCTTTTTCTTTTTGTGTTGCTTATTAATTATAAATAATTAATAATCTACATATCCTAATGAAGTATTGCCATAATAGTCTAATGAGCTATTGCTTATATATTCTACTATATTATCATTAAAATATCCATCATGAGTTATATAATATATATCTATAACCTTTGAAGTATTCCAATTTGAAATATCTTGAGTGAAAAATGTTACATTTTGAAACATTCCAATCATTGTTATTACATTGGATACATCCCATTTATTAAGAGGGTGATTAAAACTTGTACCTGCAAACATATATTTCATATTTTTTACTTGAGATACATCCCATTTATTGAGAGGTTGATTAAATGATTTTGAATACCAAAACATATAAATCATATTTATAACATTTGATACAGTCCAATTATTCAGAGGTTGATTAAAAGATTCTGCATTATAAAACATATAACTCATATCTATTACTTTGGATACATTCCATCCCGAAATGTTTTGATTAAAAGATTTTGCATTATAAAATATACCATTCATATTTATAACATTTGATACATTCCAATTATTCAGAGGTTGATTAAAATGAGTTGCATTATGAAACATTTCTTGCATATTTATTACATTAGATACATCCCATTCAGAAATATTTTCATTGAAATATTCATAGTCTTTAAATAATTGATTCATATCTGTCACATTAGATACATTCCAATTATTAATTTCACCATATTCTTTGATTATATCAGATTGTATATTATCATTGTATAATAAATATTTGTTTACAACTTCTCTAATATTTTCATTTGTTAACAATGACATTTGAGTTGTTAATATTATTTTATTTCATGTATTAATTATATCTTTACTTAAATTAAAAAATTATTCATTTTTTTTATTTTAATATTTTCTTAAATTATTATCTTTTAATATTATAATATTAAATGGTATTAAAACAAGTAGAATGTCCACCAAAAGGTATTAAAAATAAAGGAATTCCTTTATTATTAAAAAAATGGATACCATCTATGGAGAAATATGCAGGAGATTATATTGGTTTAGGGGATATCACAGGTTCTACTTCTAACAAAAAAGCTAAAAAAGTCGCAATAGGATATAATCAATTCATTTATATGGGAGAAAAATGTGATAATACAAGTGAAGAAGAATGTATTGGAGAAGATAAATATATGTATATGCGCAATTATCCACTGGGTAAAATACCAATTTGTAAAGAAAAAACAAAAATAATAGACTCAAAAGAAAAAACAGAACATAAAATTGTAGGAAATATTGATTTAATTGGTGGTACAGGCTTAATCGGAAATTTACAAGAAGATATTATTAATTTACCTATTTATGATTACTTCTCAGCTACTTTTAATAAAACAGGGCCATTTGCTTCAAAAACATGTATGAAAGCTACTTTACCAGTTGGAGATGGTATTGCTGTAGATGGTAGAAAATTCTCTAATAAAGAAGATGCTATTAAAAATGGAAGAGGATGGTGGATTGAATCAAAATGTATTCCAAAACAACCAACTTTTGACAAAAGATATGGAGGTCAAATATTCAAAATTCCATTTTCTAAAAGTAAATGTATCAAAGAATTACCAAAAATAACTGAAAATTTCGAAATATTACAAACACACTATACTAATTATTATACTTATATATTTACAATTATTAATATTATATTATTATTATTATTACTTACAAATAATTATATTAACACAAATACAAAACTTGTCATATTTGTTATATTATTATATATTAATATTTCCATAATAAAAGTATCACGCAATAATATAAGAAAAATAACTTCTAAACTCAAAAAAACAATAATATCATATTCACTAAAAGATTCATTACCTTATTTAACATGAAATTTAAATTTAATATTTTAACACTATTATATATTATAAAAATGATTTATAATTTAGTTTAATTAATTAATTAAACATAAGTATATCAAATTATTTGAAATGAATAATAATAAATTTAATAATTTAGAATTATTACAATGTCCTATTAGTATGACATTATTTTATGATCCAGTTATTGCAGAAGATGGATTTACTTATGAAAAAGAGAATATTGAACTTCATTTTTTAACCAAAAAAACATCGCCAATGACAAATATTAATATAGAAACAAAATTAATTCCTAATATTATTATTAAACAATTAATACTACATTTTATACAAAATAACTCCAATTTAAAAAAAGAATATGAACACTCTGAAAATATATACAAAATACATAAAAATAAAATTTTAAATAAACATATTTATTCAATTGTAAATGGATATTTATCTGATGATAATAATATTAAGCAACAAGTTATAAATAGATACGGAAATATATATGATTGGGATGTATCAAATGTAACAGATATGAGTGAATTATTCAAAAACTGTCTAGAGTTTAATGAAAATATTTCTAAATGGAATGTTTCAAATGTAACTAATATGTCTGGAATGTTTCGAGATGCAGAAAAATTCAATCAACCCCTCAATGATTGGGATGTATCTAATGTAATAAATATGAATGGTATGTTTCATAATGCAACTCATTTTAATCAACCTCTTACTGATTGGAATGTATGCAATGTTACTAATATGAATGATCTTTTCTTTAATGCAATCTCTTTTAATTCATCTTTAAATAACTGGAATGTATCTAAAGTTCAGAGCATGAAACGCATGTTCATGAATAACGAAAATTTTAATCAACCTCTTAATAATTGGAATGTATCCAATGTTACTAATCTGAATGGTATATTTTATAATGCAAAAGATTTTGATCAACCTTTAAATAATTGGAATGTTTCGCAAGTAACAAATATGGAATGTATGTTTATGCATTCAATTAATTTTAATCAACCTCTCAATGATTGGAATGTATCAAATGTAAGAACAATTTGTGGTATGTTCGCTAAATCATACTCTTTTGATCAACCATTAAATAATTGGAATATATCCAATGTTGAATTAATGAATGGATTATTTGCACATTCAAATAAATTTAATCAACCTCTTAACAATTGGAATATATCTAATGTAAAAAATCTAGTTGCATGTTTTGCAGAAACACTATGTTTTAATCAACCGCTTAATAATTGGAATGTATCTAATGTTACAAATATGAATTTTCTATTTAATAAAGCATTACTTTTTAATCAACCTCTCAATAATTGGAATGTATCTAATGTTACAGAAATGGAAAGAATCTTTGCATTAGATTCTTTTAATCAACCTCTTAATGATTGGGATGTTTCAAATGTTAAAAATATGAGTTGTATGTTTTTAGAAGCAAGTTCTTTCAATCAACCTATCAATAATTGGAATGTATCTAATGTTACAAATATGTATGCAATGTTTGCAAAAACAGAATCATTTAATCAATCTCTTGATACTTGGAATGTATCTAGTGTAACAAATATGAAAGTAATGTTTTCAAATACAGCAAAATTCAATCAACCTCTTGATACTTGGAATGTATCTAGTGTAACAAATATGACAGAGATGTTTCATCGTGCATTCTCATTCAATCAAAATATTGATAAATGGAACGTATCTCAAGTAAAAAATATGAGTAATATGTTTTATGCTGCAGAATATTTCAATCAACCCATTAATAATTGGAACGTATCAAATGTTACAAATATGTTTTCTATGTTTAGATATACAACAAACTTCAATCAACCTCTCAACAATTGGGATGTGTCGAATGTAACAAATATGGAATCTATGTTCGCACATGCAACATATTTCAATCAACCCATTAATAATTGGAATGTATCAAATGTATCTAATATGAATGGTATGATTTCTAATACAAGATCATTTAATCAACCACTCAATAATTGGAATGTATCCAATGCTACGCATATGACATCAATGTTTAATGGTGCAATAAAATTTAATCAACCTCTTAACAATTGGAATGTGTCTAAAGTGACAACTATGAGATTTATGTTTAATGGTGCATTATCATTTAATCAACCTCTTAATAATTGGAATGTGTCCAATGTACAAGTATGATGAGTATGTTTGCATGCACACTAGCTTTTGATCAACCTCTTAATAATTGGAATGTATCCAATGTTAAACTATTCACACTTATGTTTAATAAGGCAAAATTATTCAATCAACCTCTTAATAATTGGAATATATCCAATATTGCAATTATGGCAGGTATGTTTGAACACGCAGAATCATTCAATCAACCTATCAATAATTGGAATATATCTATGTCTAATATAACATTCGAATCATTAAACTGGGATATAAAGAATTTTGAATTAGTACGTGAGTCCATTACACATGATGAATTAAATGAAAATGTAGATGAATAATCAAATAAAAAATAAAAAATAAAAAATAAAAAAATTAAAAAAATTAAAAAAAATTAAAAATTTAAAAATTAAAAAAAATAAATAATGCCACCATTGTATATTAATAATATATAATGCCGGGTCCCAAGTCCGGAATACTAAAGCTGCAGAGGGTTTTTTTTATTAGTATATTTTTAATAAAAATGATTAATATCAATATTTAAAATAGTAAATTTTTATTTTATACAATAAATACAATTTTAATAAAAACGTAAGTAAAACTTTTGTTTTTTAAAATGTCTGAAAAAAAAAATGTTAGTTTTAATGATAAAAATTCCGTTTGTTATCTTAAAAATTGTATAATTAATACAGACCCAATGTCACTTTCCAAATGTAATAATTTATGGATTGGAAATAATGGTGATATTAGAACAAATCCAGATGGTCCTATGATTGGTTTATTACCTTCTGATTGTAAATTTACACCTGGATGGCAAAATAAAAATAAAGATCAAGATCAAGAAGCAGATAATTTAGTAGAACGTATTTTAAATCTAGATTCTCATGAGAAAAAATTGATTGAAACAATGATTACATCTATCGAAGAAAAAAACAAAATGAATATTAAAAAAAACAAAAAAACTAGAAAATTACAAATATAATCTATTTCTTATTTATAAAATAAAATAATTAAAATAAATACTAAAAAATCAAATAAACAAAAATCAAATAAACAAAAATAAAAACAAAAAAAACAAACAAAAAATATAAATACATAAAAATAATGCGACCATCGTATATCAATAATATACTTTGTCGGGTCCCAAGTCCGAAATAATAAAGCTGCAGAGGGTAAATTTTATTTTTAAAAATTATGTATTTGATTATATTTTTTTAATGCAATAACACCAAATGTATCATATAATAATTCTTTTGAATTTTTTTTTTTATACAAATCTTGACTTTTATTAATTTTATTATAATAATTTTCTTTAAATTTAATTTTTTTTTTATTAAAATATAATAAATTTTTAATATTATTATCAAATAAATTATTTATTTTATTCAAATAATTATAATTAATTTTTTTATAATTATTTATTTGAAATTGTAAAAACATTTGAGCAGTTTCTATATTCAAACATGGAAACATTGCAATTGGTACAAAATCAATATATGAATTATAATGAATTTCAAAAGATTGGGTATTATTTACAAAATATATCATTACATAACCATGTAATTTAGTTATTGTTTTTGTTGTATGATGTACTTGATATGATTTATCATATAATGTAACATAACCTAAATTTGAATTCCAACATAAACATAAATTGGAATATTTCCAATCAATTGATTGATGCAAATGTGTTATATTATTATAACTTAAATGTGTAAATATATAATGCCACATTCTTTCTAAAATATATCCCTGATATCCACCTTGCTCATCTTCAGATAATAATATTTCTCGCAATTTTTTATATGTTTCTAATTTATTTTTTAATATAGAATTAGAATTTAAATAAAAAATTGCAGACCAACAATAACTTATAATTTTTTTTGGTAATGGTAATTTTGAGATACCGCACATATATTCTAAATAATTGTTGTAAGGTTTGGGTGTTTTTTTATTCAGATAATCTACTTTTATAGCATGCATAGAATCATAAAAACTATGTGCTTCAACTGTTTGCTGTGATTCAATATCAATATAATAATTTATTATTCTATTATTATTAATATAAAATCGTTTATCTGATTCAATATTCATAGGTAAATTATCATCATAACGCCATGTTAATGATTGAAATTCTTTATGAATATAATAATTTATACTATTTTCAGATAATAAATCTATAAAATCCGGAGAATGATCAAATGGAGATCCTTGAACAAACCAAATATACTTCGGTAAATTGAAATAATTATCTATTATATAACTCAAATATGTATCAGATTCACGACCTATATTTTTTTTTTGTATTATCTTAATCTTATTTGAATTTTTTATTATATCACTAAAATCATTAATTCCTTTATTAAAAATGATGATCTCTTGAATCCAAGAATATTTATAGATTAATTTCATTAACCAATCTACATTTTCATTATATCGTGCTATAATTATACAATTACTTGCTTTATAATTACTCATTAATAATTATATATATTTATTTATTCAATATAATAAATATTTTTAGTATCTATTAAATTATTTTCAATATAAGCATCCGGTGGTTTTTGTTTTGTTATTATTATATATTGTTTAACTTCATCAATATAAATAAAACTACTAATTGATTTAATATAAGCTCTTAAAATATTTAAATCTTCTTGATTATTATTTGATGATGATTCTATTATTATTGCTACAATCGGTTCTTTATTATATCCAATCCAAGAAATTGCAGAATCCATCCAATATATATCATCATATTCTATGTTAATAATTTCAATAATTGTATCGTATTTTCCATAATACCATTGAATATAGCTATCTTCAGGAATATAATTGTCAGAACCAATTATTTGTTTTTGTAATCTAATCAGTTTTGATGCTAAAATTCCAAATACTAAAATACCTATAAAATTATTTTCGTTATTAGCAAATATATTTTTTTGTAATTTACGACAATTATCAAATACTTCTGATATATTTAAACTCAATTCATTAGAGTAAGGAGGCAAAATATGTCGATTTATTGCTGTAAATAGTTTTGAAATAATACTTGTTAATATTGTTTCTAGAGTTTCATCAATTACATTATTTAAACAACTATTATTATTCTCTTCAATATTTATATTAGATAAATCATTTAATTTTTTTTCAAATTGTTCTACACTCAACATATTAGTACAAGTCTTGTAAATAGATGAAAAAAATGTTTCTATTTCTTCACCATTGGGTAATTTTTTAAAAAATACATTTTCAGATTCTGCCATAATTTATTATGATTATATATAAATTAAATTCTTAAATAATCGCAAATAATTAAATTATGTTAATTATTAATTAATAATATCTATAATATTTATAATAAATATATATATATATATTATATATGAAACATACAAATACTAGAAAATTAAATAAACAAAAACGTTTTAAAAAAAAACGTTTAACCAAAAAAATAAAAAAAGGCGGAAACGTGGAAAAAATTTGGACTTCTATTGATGTTTTAAATCTAAAATGTCCTATCACTAAATCTATAATGTATGATCCGGTTATTGCAGAAGATGGTATTACTTATGAAAGATCAAACATTGAAAAATGGTTCAGAACAAAACAAAATCAAACATCTCCATCGACAAACTTAGAGATTGGAACACAATTGATTTCAAATCTTGCTATAAGAGATATAAATCATAATATAATAAAGATATATGATGATATAATAAATGCATCACAAACAAAAAATGATATTGTAATAAAAAATAATTTTTGGACAAATTCAAAAGAGATTTGTGATAATGGTAAAAATAAAAAATATTTTAATATTAATATTTTAAAAGAATTAAAAGAGTCAAATGATATTAATATTTTAAAAGAATTAAATGATATTAAACTTTTAAAAACATTAGATAAGGAATTTTATGCAGAAAAGAGAAAGAATAATATAGATGTAAATATAGATGTAAATAAAATTTTTGATTTTTCTAAGAATGGAGATATAAATCAGATTAAATTATTAATAAATAATAAAGGAGCAGATGTTGTTATTAACTTGACGAATAAACTTAATATGACGCCACTATACATAGCCTGTGAGCATGGCCATGATGATGTGGTGGACCTGTTGTTGAATAACGGTGCGGCGGTTGATATAGCGGAAATGCATGGTCAGAAGACACCACTGCACATCTCCTGCTTGAAGAACAATTTCAATATAGTATTAAAGTTGATACTGAAAGGCGCGGATGTCAATAAGGCGTCTGAGGACGGTTCAACGCCGCTATTCTTCGCCTGCTTTAGTGACAACAATGGTGTCGTGCCGCGGATGCTGTTGCACAATCACGCGAACATTAATCAACCAAGACATGACGGTATGACACCACTGTTCGTCGCCTGCGCCAAGCGCAACAACATGTTGGTCCAGATGTTGTTGAATAATGGCGCGAATGCCAATCAGGCGGATGAGTTGGGTCAAACGCCGGTGCACGCAGCCGTTTATAATAATGACGTCGAGATGATAAAACTGTTGCTGGAGAACGGCGCGAACATTAACAAGGCGGACAATGCTGGTAATACTCCATTAGAAGTTGCAAAAAGTAATAGTGCCGATGCCGCCGTAATTAAGCTAATACAAACACATTCCGTCGCGTCGTCTTAATCCAACAACACCCGGATCAAATACCACTTTTATGCGTCGACCGAGATATCAATAAATTAAATTATTATTGAAAAAGGTGCAAACATCAATATTTCTACAACAAACAGTTGGATCCCACATTAATACGAATATACTCAACTTCACCTTTTTGATTTTTTCTAGTTAAAAGTTTTTTTAATTTCTAATATTATTTTTTAAAAGAAACAGTATTAAATTAGTTTTGAATAAAATGAATACTCCATTTTTTATATGTTGTGATATTCTTAATTTTTTAACAATAAGTGATATGGTAAATTTTGTTAAAACAAAACATTATCATAATATTGATGATTTTCAATTATTATGTTACTTTTCTAATGGAGAAATATTTCCATTTTTTTCAAAATCAATTTTAATAAAAGACAAATTTATTGAATGTGCAATTAAAAATTGTTATCAAGGTAAAACTTTAATTAGATATATACCATTTAAAATTGCTAGAAATTTTTGGAATAAAAATTTTTCACAAAATTTTGATAAATATGTTGAATTCATTAATATATCTGTTAACACAAAACAATTTATTCCAGATCATTTAACAAATCTTTTAAATGAATTTGACATGTCATATTTAGCTTTAAAATATAATGGGTGTAGATTAAAACAAATACCAAATCATCTTAAAGCTAATAAAATATTATTGCATAATGCATTTACACAAAATGGAAATTCCTTATTATATGTACCAAATAGTATTAAATCAAATATTGACTATAAAGATTTAATTTGTATATGTGTATCGAAATATCCATATTCATTTGAACATGTCGGTAAAATATTCAGAGCAGATAAAAAAGTTATTGAATGTGCAACACAAAAAGTAAAATGGGTTAAAAGATTTATTCATAAATTATAAAACAAAATTCACTTTTATATATAAATATGCGCTTTTAATTAAAATATTTTAAAGAAAAATATATTATGGAATGTATTCAATTAGAAAATTATAGATATAAAAAAATTGAAAAATTTTTAAAAAACGGAAATCTGGAAATAGATTATTTACAATCATTTAATCCTTTAATGAACTTACTAAAAAAAATATTAAAATTGCTAAAAGTAAATGGAATAATTATAAATTAGATTATAATTTGATAGATATAATCTCAAATGAACCAGATAATTATATTGGAAATATTATTGATTTAAATAATAATATTCAAACTAAAAATATTTTTATTAAATGTACACCAATACTTGATCCAATTTCTATTTGTCAAAAGGAATATTCTAATTATAATAATCATCATTGGATACCTGAAATAAATAATTCCAAATCAATACGTTTATATAATAAAATAAATGACCCTTTCAATACAGCATATATAGATAGTTTTTGCTCTGTTATATTAAGTAAACTTACTAAAATTTCACCACATTTTGCGTCTATTTATTCTGTATATACAGGTATAATATCTGAATATGAAGAAGATGTTACTGAAGATTTTAATTCACTTAGAAATGAAAAATGGTTTTGTAAATCCATTCTGTCTGGAAAATATATTATAAAAAAATCTCCAATAGAAGAAGTTAGATCATCTATATCAAAAAATAAAAACATAAAAAGAAATATTTCTGGTACTGAATTATGTGATTTAAATAAATTTGCACAAAAATTAGATCATAAAATAATACAACATTATGAAGAAGAATATAAATATACATTAATACATCCTAAAGTACCAGTTCAAATTGTTTTTATGGAAAAATTTGAAAATACTTTTGAATTTTTAATCAAAAATTTGATTGAAAGAGTTGAAATAAAAACTAAATTTAATTATCTAATACAAATTCGCAAAAATATTGTTATCCAAAAACTTAAATCATGGATATTTCAAATTTGTGCTGCACTTTCAATTGCAAATGAGAAATATAATTTTGTTCATAATGATTTACACGTTCAAAATATAATGGGTGCAAAAACTAATAAAAAATTTTTATATTATACACAGAATAATACTATTTATAAAATTCCTACATATGGATATATCATGAAAATTATTGATTTTGGTAGATCTACATTCACGGTTGATAATACGTACTATATTGGTGATGTATTCTCATCTGACGGAGAAGCAGGTGGACAATATCTTCATCCTTCTATAGAAGATATCAATTTAGTAAACCCAAATCCAGCTTTTGATTTATCTAGATTTGCATGCTCTTTTATTGAAGATTTAGAAGAAAATACGTGGCCAAATGTAAATGATCTCGAAAAATATGATATTGGTAAACTAATAAATAAATGGACATTTGACGACAAAGGTAATTCATTAATGGATATTGAAGGTTTTGATTTATATGTTTCAATTTCAAAAAACTTTAGAAAACAAACTCCAAAATTACAAATTAAAGAAAATTTGTTCAAATCTTTCATAATAAATAATAATAATAATAATGAAAATAATATCATTATTCCGAATTAAATAATTTTTCGATCTTAAGATATTTCATTTTTTTTTATTCGCATATTATAATATTCAATTCTATCCATTTTTGTAGCAACATGACAAACACAATATTTATTACAAGGAATTGGGGAATGCCAGACAATATCAACTAACACGGGAATTCCATTTAATCGATTCCATTTTTTCATAATATAACCTTTTAAAAATTCTCTGGAAACAATTGGAATTTCATAAATTGAAATAAAACTCACAATATGTCTATACACATCCATTTTAGTATTATTTTAAAAATATTAAATTAAAAATAATATTTTTTAATTTCTATTAATTTGATATTATAAAAATGATTGATTTTACTATTTAAAATATATAAAAACATAAAAATTACATTACATTTTATTTTTATAGAAAAAATGTTTAAAAAAAATAAAAATAAAATAAATAAAAATAAAATAAATAAAAATAAAATAAATAAAAAACTGTTAGAGGCATGCAATTACTTTTGCATCAATAAAGTGCAATCATTACTAAAAAAAGGTGCAGATGTTAATTGTGCAAATGAGAACAGATGTACACCTCTGTATATCGCATGCGAAAGGAATCATCTCGACGTGGTAAGATTGTTGTTAGACAACGGCGCAGAGGTCGATAGAACTGCTAATAATATGCAGACGCCGCTGCAAGCCGCCGCCGGTCATGGCAACGCCGACATAATGCGACTGTTGTTGGATAAAGGAGCGGAGGTCAATTGGGCATCTGAGGACAGAGCTGCGACGTCGCTGCACATCGCGTGTGGGGCAGGTCACTTCAACACAGTGCTACTATTATTAAACAATGGTGCAGAGATCAATCAGGTGACGAATGAGGACGCGACGCCGCTGTGTATTGCCTGCCAGGAAAGCAAAATCGACGTGGCGCAACTGCTAATACAGAAAGGTGCAGATATTAATAGGGCTAATAATGACAGTGACGCACCGCTGCTCATCGCCTGCAATGTTACCGATGTCAACTTGGTGCGTCTATTGCTGGACAATGGCGCGGATGTCAACAAAGCGAACAAAATAGGGTTGACGCCGCTGCTCATCGCCTGCGAATATTGCAGTATCGAAGTGGTGAGACTGCTGCTAGATAAAAACGCTGATATCAATATGGCGGATAATAAAGGGTTGACGCCGCTGTGTATGGCAACCGGTCATAACAAAATCGAAGTGGTGAGACTGCTGCTAGATAAAAAAAACGTTGATATCAATCTGGCGGATAAGAAAGGTTATACTCCACTGTGTATAGCTTGCGCTTATGGCAAAATCGAAGTGGTGAGACTGCTGCTAGATAAAAACGTTGATATCAATCTGGCGGATAATATAGGTTATACACCCCTGTATATGGCCTGTGGTGCCGGACACATGGATGTGGTTGAGTTACTGATAGACAAAGGAGTTGATGTCAATAGAGCGAGTTATATAGAAGGTCGGGCGCCACTGCACGTTGCCTGTAATAGTAATGATGTCGAAATGGTGCAAGTATTATTGGAGAGTGGCGCAAATGTCAATCAACTAACAAAAGACGACGGATCAACTCCTATTTCAATTGCATTGAGTCTAAATTATCATAAAATGATATTTCTATTATTAAAATACGGTGCAGACAAAAAATACTGTGCAGACAAAAATTTCAATCTAGATACATCAAATTTATTACAAATTTACATAATATCAAATAGTAATATTCATGAAATTATAATAAATTACTTATCAGATAACATAAATTTAAAACAACAAGTTATTAAAAATTATGGAA
>Ga0163111_10001246_pt1 | contig 15572 bp, 13 predicted proteins | sample CRUFie1St18metaG_FD_109645 | JGI IMG/M metagenome (GOLD analysis project Ga0163111, IMG submission 109645) | Marine microbial communities from the Costa Rica Dome - CRUD Field 142mm St18 metaG | ecosystem: Environmental > Aquatic > Marine > Oceanic > Photic zone | place: Costa Rica: the Eastern...
TGAGTTGAAGAATTTCATATTTTTGATAATATTATCCTCTACGAATCGATTTTTCTATTAAAATTCAATGTTTGGATGGGAATTCTTTTTGAAGATATCGACTGATTTGGCTCTTTTTTTCATGGTTTTTTTATGGTCTATATCTGTTGAAGAACAGTTTTATATTTTTTGGTCTATTGTTCTCAAATGGTTCCAAAAGTATTTATTAATGATTTCAATACTTCTTGTAATAGTGTCTTTAGTCTTTAGATACTATTTTCTAAATGACAGTTTAAATTTAAATTTTAATACAATTAGCACCTTAGGTAACTTTGGAATTGGAGCAATTATTGCAATTGCCGCTTTTAAAAAAAACAAGTTATTTAGATCGGTTAAAAATTTATCTAAAACAAAAATCATAAGTATTTATTTGTTTATGATTCTAGTCTATTTAATAATGCCCCTTCTAATGGAATACGATTTTTTTATAATTATTCAACGTTTACTATTTTCTGTTTTCTTTTCCTTTATAATATTAGAACAATCTTATTGCAGTCATTCTTTATTTAAATTATCTAGAATTAAATCCTTTAACTTTTTTGGAAAAATATCATTCGGTTTGTATTGCTACCATGGTATAGTGATTACCATAATCTTAAACTTAAGAAGCAGTTTTAACGATTCATTATTTAATAGTCTTTTGTTGTTTCCAATTTTAATCTTTATTTTAACTCTCTCTGTCTCTTATTTAAGTTTTCAATATTATGAGTTAAAATTTTTAAAACTAAAGTCAAAATTTACATTATCGAATTAAGTACATTTTACCCCAACCATTTGTAAATGCTTTATCGCCTTGGGTTAAGAAATGGTCAATAGCTTCATTTTCTATTTCTGAAATAACTCTGTATAAATAAACTCCATTTGCTAATGGATCTCCAAAATCATCTTTGCCATCCCAGAAATATTCTGTAATATTATTACCAATTCTAATAACCTCGTTGTCAGTTAGAGATATTTGCTTAACAAGTCTTCCTCTAACATTTAGTATTTGAAGTTCTAATTTTTCTGGAATTTTACTACCAGTTAAAGTGAAAGCAAAATGAGTTTTTGTTGAAAATGGATTAGGATAATTATAAATATTTGAAATAGATGATTTCTGAATTACCTCAAATTGTATTTCGTACGGCTCATCTCCACTTGAATTTCCAGATTTGTCCTGACCTTGAACTCTTAAAGTATAAGTTCCATCTTCTGTAAATGTTGGATGGTATTCAATTGTAAACTTATTTTCATCTTCATTCATAAACCATTCTAGATTAGGAATTAAAGCATTAAAAAAATTAATTCTTTGCCATACATTAGAATTTGGAGACATAATTTCAATTTGAAAATTTGCTGTATCTATATTCTCACTTAAAATTAAGAACGGGTTTTCATCGTCTAGTTCAATAACAATAAAAGGGTTGGGACTTACAATATCATTATTGAGAATATGAACCCCATCAAATGTGACATCAAGAATAGGGTTGGTATTATCTTTAATTACTGAAAAACTTGTTTGAGCTAAATTGTTAAAATAAAACTGTTCTGGCTGATCTTTTTCTGAACCAATTATTGGGTTAGCAGTAATCCACATGAAATAGTCATCTATTAAATATTTACTTGATATTGAAATGGTATCAATTAGTAATGCTCTTGCTTTTAGAGAATCTTTTCTTGGATAGGGAATATTAAAGGGTCCATTTTGATTTTCCAATTTATAATTAACTAATAAACTGTCCATGTCAAATGGAGAAATATTTTCAATAGCTACTGAAAAGTAAATAGAATCTCCTTGTTGAAATTTATTGGAATCTAAATACCATCCTTTTTTAGGATTAAGAGCCAATTCTGGTAATGGATCGTAGGTGATTTGCCATCTTGAAATTTGTGCTGGCGTAAGTAATGAATCATCTGAAGTTTCCATTTCAAGTTGTAGGAATTGAAAACTGCTATCTATATTTTGAATATTAACTAAAGAATCAATATTTGTGAAAAGTGTATCTATTAATAATACTCTTTGATTAGACAACATGGAAGGTAGACCATGAAGTCGTAATCTAGATGAATCAGCAGATAGTAACTCTAATGCATTTTGTTCCCAATATATATTTCTCCAATTATTGGAAGGTCCAATTACTGAAGATGTCATTCTACCATTTTCTAATGAACTAGATACACTAGTGCTAAGCTCTAAAAGTTGAGATGGAACAAAGCCAGGCGCAATAGAATCCGATCTTACTTCAATAGCAGTTGTTGTATCCCCTTTCTCACAGAAAAAAATAAATCCATCATCATGTTGAGCAGAACTTGTAAAACCAGATGCTCCAAGGTTTTGAAAAGCAGTAAATAAGTTATTAGGCCAGTTAGCATATAGAGGGCTATTGTATAATAAAGTCCCTCCAAAATTATTCGGAATATAACTGTAAGCAATGATGTAATGACCGTCAGGAATTTTATAGGACAAAAAACTCGCTAGTGAGTCTAATTGTTCTGGAGTATCATAACGAAACATAAAATAACCCTGTTCTCTTGGTCTTCCAATTAAAGAGGTATTGCCACAAACAGATGGATCACCATTAAATTGCCCAAAACAATGGTTGGGATTTAAAATACTTGGAGGTGAAGTTGAATTATCTACAAAGGGAGTTTTCCAATAATTTAGAGAGTTTGGGTCTACTACACCGATCATAACAGCTGGTTTTATCCAGCCACCATAGTCCGCTATATCTCCACTAACTTCCCAATATGTCCCTGACCATTCAGACCCAAGAGCAATATGCTGTATATAATTTTTACAAGTTATACTTTTGAAGGTTGGTAAAAAGTTAAATTGACGATTTATAGTATCATACTCAATATTTAAAAATTCATTTTCTTTAAACTGATTGAAATGTGCTTGTCCCCATCCCCATTTATTTTTAATATATTGGAATGATCTTGTTTTCCAATCTATAATTGTACTATCTGGTCGGGTCCGCCAGTAATATACTACACTATCTAAAAACTCTAAAGAATCAATAATTCCTGAACTATTATTTAACCAATTATGTGGACTTGCTTCAACAACTCCACCAGAAGAAATAATAGATTGGGTTTTTAAAAACGGAGAATTAAAGTAAATATTGGTGTCAATTTCAAAATAATATGTGTTGGTAGATTCTAAGGGGTTAATAGTTGATACTCTAAGTGTATCATATTGATTGCCAATTATACTGAAGTTGTACGGCCATATTGGAATAATTGAATTTGATGAAATATTCAAAATATATTCTACTCTATTATTCCCTGTCTCATCCTGAGCTTCTTGAATGTTTGATATTGGTAAATCTATGGAAATGTCAAAAATATTTTGACCAATACTATTTTCTGGATTATTAATAATACTAAAAGTTACAGTATCTGTATTTAAAATTCCTGGTATAAATTTGGAGTAAATAGTATCAGATCCATCTGGAAGGTTTTGCTTAACTTCAATGTAAACAGAGTCTGTAAATGCTCTACCTAAATTGAAAACCTCAAAATTTAAGTCAAAACTTGTTTTGGACAAATCTACTAATCTTGGCTCTGTCCATACTCTTTGCTGATCTATTAATAGTTCTGGAAATGGATGGGAATTTATCTTGATTGCTGGGTCTCCTTGCAAAGACATCCCATTATAATTACTTTCAAATTTAGGTTCCCATAAAAGTAATGATGTACTTTCATCTAGAGAGTCTATAGCCATCACCATTTGCTGTCCAATACTTTTATTATAACCATATTTGCCTATCATTTTATATAAATATTCTGCATAGTCATTTATAAAAGGGATAAAGCCTTGTTTTACAGTTGAAATAAATCCTATTGCCCCACTGTTAGTAGGGCGTACGATTTGCTCAGAATAACTATTGGTATCAGGATTATGAACATCTCCAGAATAACAACCCATACCGATAACTAAAGGGTATTTCCCAGGGTTATTCCAATTATCTGGTTGATCAATATTTTGACTAAAGCCATAACCTGATGAAGCGTGTCCAAAGAAAGTCATTAAAGAAATTCCTTCTTCCAAGTAGTCTTGAACAATTTGAAATTCATAAGGATCAATTATCGAAGTAAATGGATCTTTTCCAAATTTCTTTACTTGTCCTCCAAATAATGTGTCCTCAATAATATTTTGGAATTCTAATAATTTATTGTTCATATAGGCTTGCTCCGTACTATCGCTTCCACCAGAAAAATGTGCAATATTTTTTTGCCAAGCTTTGTTTTCTATGGTATAGCTACTATTGTTTCCTTGATTAGATTCTAGTTCAATTACTTTATTTAGATAATTTAAAATGGATGTATTATTAATAGCGCTTAGTCTTCCAATTGGAATTGAAAACCCTCTTTTATTGGGCTCAAGGCCAACTGCAATATGATTGTCTGAGCTTGGATATCCCCAAGAGGGAACCAGGTTTAAATTATATGCTGAGGAATCATTTCTTGCACCAGCAGTAGTTTCATTATTGAATCTAACAGATTTTCCAATTAAAAAAAGGTGAGATGGCCAAGTTGGCCAATTTTGCATAGTAAAACTTAAAAATCTTTTAATAGATAGTGGATTTTTATAAATTCCACCTGAAAATTGATGATAAAGTTCTTCAATGTCAACAACTAAAGTGTCCATATTTACTGCTCTGTAAATAGCATATTCTCTTGCTGAAGAGAGCAATTTTTTATGAGTAACGATAATAAAGGCACTATCTAATTGAAAAGAATTGAAATTATTAAAATAACCTCCTTCGTTAACAGCCTTTATTTCGTTTATAAAATTAATGTTTGAATCGTAGGTTAAATAACAAATTATAGAGTCACTTTGTGATGCTGGAATTACAGCGTCCCAGAAATTATTATAGACAAGGGGGATTACTTTATTTATATCATCTAAAACATATAAAATTGGATTTCCTAAGGTGTTTATATTGTTAGAAATTGATAAGTGTTGTTTTTGATTAAATATTGTAGGAATTCCAAAATGCAATTTATTATATGGGGAAAAATCAAAATTGTGAGGATAGCATAAGTTGATGGATGCAATATTTTGATAATCTGTACCCTGACCAATATCAGAAATTTCGTGTTTAAAATCAGTAATAGATGAAATAGTTGAACTTGGTATTTCATAATTTATATGTAATACTTGGTAATAAGCATAGTTAGTGTCAATAATTAAATTATTATTAACGAATAGTTTCGTATTATGGTTTTTTCCATTAAAATTCACTGTTGAGGAATTGGCAGACATGAGGTTAATTTCCCCAAAACCAGCTGGTCCATTATTGTAGCTATTTAATGAATTTAATTGCTCAATGTTAAATCCGCTTTTAGAAAGCCTTGTTCCAGCCCACCCTTCCCCTATATCATATTTAGGACTGGAAAGACCATCTTGTTGATTTCCAATCAAATAATTAGAATTGAATTTGAGTATTTCGTTTCTCCAGCAATAATTAATTGGACTGTAGTTACTAAAATTAGTGTCAGTTTCTATTACTGTTCTTTTATTATTTCCATTGCTATTCCATGAAAAATAATATCTAATAGTGTCATTAAATAAGCTGTAATATTCATCTGGTAAATAACGAGAAGAATCATATACTAAAGAATCTAACCAACCATTATTTTTTTCAGCATAAAACTCAATATAGTCTTGTTGATCTAAATAACCATTATTATTTTGATCATTTATAAGAAGAGAAATTTCATTTTCTTTTCCAAAAACTTGAAAATTATCATGAGGAATAGCGTCTATATTTATACCATAGTTGGTTAAATAGTTATCCAGTACATTAAACTCTAATCTATGTAATCCAGTATTTGAAATAGGAAAGTGAAAATATTGTTGGGTGTAATTTATCCACTCATTTCCAAAAGTTTGAGAAAAAAAGTTGAAGTGGAAAATGATGAAAGAAAATAAAAAAATAAATTTTTTACAATATTTCAATTTACTCTGGATTTAAATTAAATTTTAGCGAAAATATATTACTATATTCTGCAATTGAAGCATCTCCTATATCTGTTAAAGCATATTCAATCTCCACACCTTTTATATTTATACCTAATCCTAAATTTGGCTGAATGGTATATATCATTTTCCCAGTTAAATCAGGAGTTTTCTGAATGTTTCCAAAACCTCCTCTAAGAAAGACAATATCTTTAATATTAAATTCAGCTCCTATGTGAGGATCAATAGAAAATGGACTGCCAGAAATCAAAACATTTCTTCTTCCATCAGTTGTAATATCAGAATTAAATTCTATTAATAGATGAACATTTTTTTCAAATTCATAATTTTTAAATACGCCTAAAATTACTCTTGGAAGTGTTAATTCAAGACCATTTTGAGGTATTTCGTTTCCTGTAGAGTTAAAAGTATTAATCATTTCATCTGATAACTCATAATTCCAAACGTTAAATGTAGACGTAACATCTTTGGCAACTATAGCTACACCCCAATCATTTTTTTTGTAAGTAGAAGATATGTCTAATCCAAAACCCCAAGCTTTTGCAAAATCTCCTGCTTTTCTATTAATTATTTTTACAGATCCACCAACAGATAAGTAGTCATTTACTTTTTTACCATAACTACCAATAAATGCCAAATCAGCAGCACTGAAATAAGTAATTCTATCATAATTAATATTTCCTTGGGCATCAATTAGCTCTGTAGTATTTGGAATATTATCTACTCCAAATCTTATGAAAGAAAATCCAAAACTACTTTTATCATCAAGTTTTTTAACGATACTTCCAAAATCATATTTTGCAATCCCAGCAAAATACTCTGCATGCATTAACCCAATTTGAATGTCTTTATTTATATCAGCAAGATTTGCAGGATTCCAATATCCTGCCATTGCCCCTTGAGTACTTGTAATTACAGAATTAGACATTGCTAGGGACCTTGCTCCAACACCAATATTTAAGAATTCATTACTATACTTTGGAGAATTTATTTGTCCAATTAAATAATTAGAAATCAAAATGAAAAGTATTAGATATATCTTTTTCACAATTAAAATTAACGATATTTATGTTAGTAAAAACTAATTTTTGAGTAATTATATTTATAACAACGAAGTTTACAGTAATTTAGTTTGTAACAAATGAAAAAACACATCCCTAATATATTTACAATCTTTAATTTAATGCTAGGATGGTTAGCAATTTTCTTTGCTTTTAAATTAAGCTTTAAACCTTCTATTTATTGTATATTGATTGCCTCTATTTTTGATTATTTAGATGGATTTGCTGCAAGAAAACTAAATGTGGAATCTAAATTAGGAGCACAATTAGATTCTTTAGCAGATTTCATCACTTTTGGGGTAGCACCTGCTGTTATAATTTTTAATTTGAGTATTTCAGAAGAAATTTTTTCTGAACCTAACTTTGATCTTTTACTTTTTCTAAATATTGGACTAATACCTATATTTGCTGCTTTAAGACTTGCTAAATTTAATTCTACAACAACTCAAAAAAGTCACTTCATTGGCTTACCTAGTCCAGCTTTTGCTTTATTAGCTGTAGCTATAACTTTAGTTTTAATGGAATATCAATTGGATGATTACAAAATATATTATCCATTTACTATGATTCTTTTAAGTTCATTAATGGTAGTAAAAGTCAAATTCTTATCTTTTAAAATATCGAATTTTAATATAGCTGATAATAAGCTTGTATTTATTTTGACTTTTCTTTCTTTAACAAGTTTTTTTATTTTAATAATAATGGGAAATCCTATTCTTATATTACCTATTATTTTACTTTTGTATCTATTATTTTCTATAATTTTTAATTTTTTAAAATGAAATTTAAAGCAAGTATTAAAATTATGCCACTGGAAGCACTTTTAGATCCACAGGGGAAAGCTGTTGGCCAAAGTATGGGAAATTTAGACATTAACGGAGTTAGTAATGTAAGAGTTGGTAAACATATTACATTATTGGTAGATTCTGAAGATGAATCATCTGCTAAAAAAATAGTAGAAGAAGCTTGCACAAAATTACTCTGTAACCAAATAATGGAAAGCTTTAGTTTTTCAGTAGAAAAAGCTTAATTTTTTAAAGCTAGATCAACTTTTTCAATTACCATTTTTGGTGTTATATTAATAATAGATTTTTTAGCACAATCTATATCTTTATTTCTTATTTTTCCATAAACACTACATGGCCTACAAGCTAACTCTTCTTTATTTAGCTGAACAATATATTCATCATTAAATAAAGGACTAAATCCTAAAAATGGGTGAGTTGGTCCCCATATGGATACAACTGGTGTACTTGTCAAACTTGCTAAGTGCATGTTTGCACTATCTAGGGAAATAAAAACTTTACATTTATTAATAATTTCCATTTGCTCAGTCAAGTTTAAATTTTTTGAAATCAATTCAACATTTTTGAAACTTAAAAATTGATCTTTTGAAGCAGCTATTTCTTTTTCACCAAAAGCAAATAAAATAAAATGAAATTTATCATATTTATTAATTATTTCTGCATAATTTTTCAGTGGCCATTGCTTACTTTCATGGGCTGAAAAGGGAGCAATACCAATAATATTTTTTTTATTTTTTCCTTGGGACCATATTTTATTGATTTTTTTAAAATCCAATTCTGGAAAATCTTGTTTTAAACAATCTAAATACCTTTCGGAAGTATGTTTGAGTTTTTTTAGATCAATTTTATGAGTTATTATTTTTTGTTTGGTAGCTCTATCTTTTATAAATACTCTATTATTATGAGATTTATTTTTAAGTAAAAAGCACAACGATTTAGATCGAATAACATCGTGAAAATCGTAAATGCCTTCAAAATTTATAAACTTGCTCTCATTCTTAACTTGTTGGTATATTTTAAAGACACTTTTCTTAAGATCTACACCAATAAACTTTATTCTTTCATTATAGTTGAATAAAGATTGATAGCCTTGGTTAGAAACTACCCATAAATTCACATCAGAATATAGCTCAAGAAATTGATCTAAAATAGGCCTCAATAACACTACATCTCCAAGCGAAGAAAATCTTATTAATAATATGTTTTTAGATATTGCTTTTTTGATAAAGCTCTGGGTTTAGTGACGAGTCATTATACATTTTCATTTGTCTGTAGACCTTTATTATCTTGATTCCTTTTTCATAATCTTCTAAAAGCTCATCAAAAGAGTTACTCAAATCTTTCTGTTGAGTATTTAAAATCATCAATTTTTTATTACAATTTTCTATATGATCTTCAGAAACATTTTCTCTCAAAATTTGTTCATTCATATGATAAATTTTAAGACATAATATGGACATTCTATCAACAACCCACCCAGGGCTTTCAGTGTTAATTTTATTATTTTGAGTTTTTATTGTTTTGAAAATATTAAAATAATAATCATCTATCTTTTCTACAATATCTGTCCTGTTTTGATTAGAAGTATCTATTCTTTTTTTAATTTCTAAAGCTATTTTTGGACTTAAATTCGGTTTTCGTATAATATCTTCAAGATGCCATTGAACAGTATCTATCCAACACTTTTCAAATAGTAAATATTCTAAAGTTTTGGGTTTAAATGGATTTTTATATTCAAAATCAATATCATCTTTTTCATGATATTTGAGAATCACATCGTTAAATATGTTGTTACATAATAATGCCTTCATTTTATATTGGGAAATAACGCGTTTTTTAATTCGTTAGCATTTTCAGGTTTTAATTTGCCAGCTAAAACAAGGCTTAACTGTTTTCTTCTTAAGGCTGAATCAAATCTTTTTTTATCAATTTGAGTTTCAGGGATTAGAGACGGAACGCTTATAGGATTTCTGTTTTGATCAATAGCAACAAAATTATATATTGCTTCATTACATTTTCTTCTAGTACCATCACTGTTCTCTACAAAAACATCAATAAATACCTCCATAGAAGAATTAAATGCTCTACTAACTTTGGCATTTAAAGATATTATTTCACCAGCAAAAATAGGCTCATTAAAAGATACATTATTAATTGATGCTGTTACGACGACTCTGCCACAATGTTTATGGGCAGAAATACTTGCTATTTCATCCATCCATTCTAATAGTCTCCCCCCAAATAGTGTGTTTAAAGGATTAGTATCGTTAGGCAATACCATTTTTGTTTGAACCGCTATCGATTCAGACGCTTTTTTTTGAGAATTTTTCATTATTGCATATAATTTCTTTCGTTTCTTGCATCATCTTCAGGATTCGTATATACCGGAGGACAATCACTTTTGCCAAGTTTTTTTAACCATATAAACCTAACTTTTAATATAATCGGTCTATAACGGCTATTAAAAATTCCAAAGTTTGACTTCCCATTTTCCCACTTTTTTAAGTTGAGGATGGGTGTTTCTATCGTAGGAATAATAAATAAAGTCTTGCTAAATTTTATTCCATAACCTAACTTAAAATGAAAGGAGAAATTTAATTTATCAGTATTGTTAGGCAATGGAGTATCATTTTCAAAAAACTTGTAATCTAAATTAGCACCAATACTTGATTGTAGGAACTTTTTACTTGATAGTTGCCAAATATTATTGATATTAAAGAAACTGGATATATAATTTTGTTTAAAAATTGATTTATTATTTACATCGTTAAATTCGCTTCCAGATAATCTTTTATAACCAGCCCCATAGTCCATATAATTAAAAACATTTCCTCCCCCTTCAAAAATATGATAAGCACCTCCTTCAAAAATTAAACCTAACCTGCCTCTTTTACTAAATTCATTTTCTAAGGCATTAGGCAGCATAAATGTCAAACCTGGGCTTAAAAAAAAATTTTGCATTCTGTACTGACCATTAAAATCCATTAATGATTGTTTTATCATACTATTAGATTTTGACTTAGCTGTAAATTCTCCTTTTTTATTTAGAAGTTTTGAAGATGACTTTTTAAAAGATTTAGTTTTTTTAGATTTTCCCTTAAACGCACCATTTTTAATGGTATTTTGAGAAAATCCGAAAGAAAACGTAAGGGTAATAAATACTAAAAGAAAAAATCTTGATTTCATATCATTGATATTATTTTTTCTTCAATTTCTTTCGAATTCCAAATTTCTTTAATGTTTGGTATTTTCATTATTTTTTGCATGATTTTTTCTTGCCTTTTACCATTCTTATAAGCTTCAGAATATCTTATATTGCTAAAAGATACCTGGGTGTAAAGTGGCACCCATTTATCAGGATGATTTTCATGAATTTTTGCCTCAATTCTTTTTTGTAATAAAAAATTTTCGTCGGCAACATGGTCTCTCATTACGTAATAATTATCCAATGAAAGATCTTGTAATGCATCACCATCAGGCTTTCTAACAATCTGAAATTCTCTAAATGTATCTTCCCAATTGTCATACTTTTTATAAAGTTTCCACATTATAAAACAATCTTCAAACCCAGCATTCATGCCTTGTCCATAAAATGGTACTGTAGAATGAGCGGAATCCCCTAAAAGAGCAAATTTTCCAACGGTCCAAGGATAGCACCTTGTAATTGACATAGAAGACAAGGGGTTCTGGTGCCAATTATCAATTAAGTTGGGCATTAAATTATAGAAGTCAGGAAAAACTGTTTTAAAAAAAGTATCTATTTTTTCATCACTATCTAAATCATTGAACGCATATTTATGATTTTCATAAGGCATAAATAAAGTACAAGTAAATGAACCATCCTCATTAGGAAGAGCTATTAGCATAAATCTTCCCCTTGGCCATATATGCAAAGCATTTTTTTCAATTTGGTATTCACCCATAGATCCAGCAGGTAGTAATAATTCTTTATATCCGTCTTCCACATAGAATTGACTAAAATTAAATCTATCAACTTTTTGCATGGAATTATATCTGATTGCAGAATAGGCACCATCTGCAGCAAAAACTACATCTGCTTTATCCTCAAAGATTTCATTTGTTTTAAGATTTTTTAAAGTAATTTTTCCATTTTTTAGATCAGCATCAATGCATTGATGTTGGTAATGAATTTCAGAATTTCCTTTTTTTTCAGCTAGATTCATCATTATAGCATTAAGATGTCCTCTAGATACGGAGTATATTGCCTCGTCTTTTTTACCGTAAGCTTGATAAGTTAATTCACCTTCTTCGCTATGCATAACTCTTCCAGTCATTGGAATGGCAATTTTTTCTATATCTTCTTTAATTCCTGCTGTTTTTAAAGAATTCCATCCTCTTTCTGAAAGAGCTAGATTGATGGATTTTCCTGCGCTTATTTCTGCTTTCCTTATATCGGATCTTCTTTCATAAATTACGACTTTATAGCCTGCTTTTCTCATATATACAGCCCATAATGAACCTACTAAACCTGCTCCAACAATGATTATTTTCTTCTCCATCTTTTCCTATATTCTGATTCATCAAATTTGCTACTTTGAGTTCTATTATGAGATGAAAAAACGCTATTTGAAATTCTCCAAACTACCAGCCCAAAAATAATTGTAGATATTGCCAACAATGAAATTTTAGATTGTGGATCAATACTCATTTCATATAATTTTTTAAAACCTCTCCAAATGCTAAAATATCCTGAAAACTATTGTAAAAAGGGACTGGAGCAACCCTAATAACGTTAGGCTCTCTCCAATCAACAACAATATTGTTTTTTGAAAGTTCTTCAAATAATTCTTTTCCATGTCCGTGTGCAATGATTGAAAGTTGACACCCTCTATCATTTATATTTTTGGGAGTAATTATTTCTAAATTTGAAGACGAACTCTTATTTATATTTTCTATGATAAATTCCATAAAATTAGTCAATAGAATACTCTTTTCTCTAAGTTTTTCCATACCTACTTCGGTAAATAAGTCTAATGATGCTTTGTGAGCTGCCATTGAAAGTACAGGAGCATTTGATAATTGCCAACTTTCTGCAGTTGGAATCGGGGAAAATTTATCTGGCATCTTAAATCTATCTTCTTTATTGTGTCCCCACCATCCTGCTAATCTAAATGTATTAGGATTATCTACATGTTTTTCATTAATGTACAATCCACTAACCCCTCCTGGACCAGAGTTTAAATATTTATAAGAACACCAAGCAGCAAAGTCTACATCCCATTCATTTAAACTTAGAGGGATATTTCCCACTCCATGAGCTAGATCAAATCCTACATATGCACCTACTTTATGTCCAGATTTTGTTATTTCCTTCATGTTGAAAACTTGTCCAGAATAATAATTTACCCCACCAATCATTACTAATGCTAATTCATTTCCAATTTCATTAATTTTTGAAATAATATCTTTATTTCTAATAGTTTTCTCGCCATTTCTGGGGGCTACTTCAACTATACATTCTTTTGGTTTTAGTCCATGAAGTTCAACTTGACTCTGTAAAGCATATTGATCACTTGGGAAAGCCTTTTTTTCACATAAAATTTTAAATCTTTTTTTTGTAGGTCTGTAAAAAGAAACTAATAACAGATGAAGGTTAGTTGTCAAACTATGGGTTACTACAACTTCTTTTTCTTTAGCTCCTACTAGAAGTTTAATATCTTCAATAAATATTTCATGGTAGCTAATCCATGGATTTTCTGCATTTTCGTGCCCTTCAACACCCCATTTTGACCAATCATCTAATTCTTTTTTAATGTATGATTGCACGCTCTTTGGTTGTAATCCAAGTGAGTTCCCAGTAAAGTAAATAGATTCTTTACCAGAAAAATTAGGAATATGAAAATGATCTCTGTATGACCTTAATCCATCATTTTCATCAAGTTTTTTTGCACAGTCTAGAGAAAATTCCCAATTAGTCACGATATTCGAATAATTAAAATAATTTATACAAATATAACTGAATTAAATATAGAGAAATAAAATGTTTAAACTGATAAACGACAGGTCCAAAAAATTATTTGAAGAAGCTAAGAAAGTAATTCCAGGCGGGGTGAATTCGCCTGTAAGAGCATTTAAATCAGTTGGAGGAACACCAGTTTTTATTAAAAATGCAAAAGGGGCTTATTTATTTGATGAAGATAATAATAAGTATATCGATTTTATTTCATCATGGGGCCCAATGATTATTGGACATGCCCATCCAGAAATAATTAAAGCCGTAAATGAACAATCAAATAATGGAACATCTTATGGAATTCCTACTGAATTAGAAACTAAGATGGCTCAACTTGTTGTTTCTTTAGCTCCCAATGTAGATAAAATTAGATTTGTAAACTCTGGAACTGAGGCATGTATGAGTGCTATAAGGTTAGCTAGGGGATATACTAAAAGAGATAAGATAATTAAGTTTGCAGGATGTTATCATGGCCATTCAGATTCATTTCTTATTCAAGCAGGAAGTGGAGCATCAACGTTTGGAATACCCAATAGTCCAGGAGTTACAAAAGGAACAGCTTCTGATACTCTTTTAGCAAATTTTAATGATATCTCTCAAGTTAAAAGACTTTTCAACGAATACAAGAATCAAATTGCAGCTGTTATTGTAGAACCTGTTGCTGGAAATATGGGATGTGTTTTACCACAAAAAGAATTTATTGAAGATCTTAGAAAATTATGCTCTCTATATAATACTGTATTAGTATTTGATGAGGTTATGACTGGATTTAGGTTAGCTTTAGGTGGAGCTCAGGAAATCTTAGGAATAGATGCTGACTTGGTTACTTATGGAAAAGTAATTGGAGGGGGATTACCTGTAGGTGCATTTGGGGGTAAAGAAGAAATTATGAACTTTTTAGCTCCTGATGGACCAGTTTATCAAGCGGGTACTTTAAGTGGAAATCCGATAGCAATGTCTGCTGGTTATGCAATGTTAAAACACTTATCATTGAATAAAGATATTTATGAATCTTTAGAAAAGAAGACTTCTTACTTAAAGAAAGGTATGGAAGAAGTAATGCAGGCAACAAATTTACCTTTTCAAATTAATTGTTTGGGTTCAATGATTTCATTACACTTTACTGTAGATCCAGTGATCGACTTTTTAAGTGCTCAAAAAGGGGATAATACCCTCTTTAAAAATTATTTTCATGGGATGCTTTCACAGGGTATTTATCTTCCTCCTAGTGCTTATGAAAGTTATTTTTTGAATGATGCAATTTCTTTTGAAGATTTAGATTTCACTTTAAAATCCTTCAAAAAAGTAGTTTCTAAAATTTAACAACGTAAATATTTTAGGGACTTCAAGTAGTTTCTTTGTCAAAAAAAACATGATAGAGAAAATAACTAGTTGTGCCTTAGAGGGCATAGAAAGTCAGAAAGTTGAAGTGGAAGTAAACATTTCTAGGTGAGCAAAATTCTTATTAGTTGGCCTCCCAGATAACGCTGTTAAAGAGTCGCATTATAGAATTGCTGCTGCGTTAAAAAATATTGGATATAAAATACCAGTTAAAGAAATTATAATAAATCTAGCGCCTGCAGATTTAAAGAAAGAGGGAAGTTCCTATGATTTACCTATAGCTATTGGAATTTTAAGTGCATCAGGACAAATATTACATGGACTTTTTAAAGACTATATTATAATGGGAGAGCTTTCTTTAGATGGTGAATTAAGACCTATAA
>Ga0163111_10001248_pt1 | contig 15567 bp, 12 predicted proteins | sample CRUFie1St18metaG_FD_109645 | JGI IMG/M metagenome (GOLD analysis project Ga0163111, IMG submission 109645) | Marine microbial communities from the Costa Rica Dome - CRUD Field 142mm St18 metaG | ecosystem: Environmental > Aquatic > Marine > Oceanic > Photic zone | place: Costa Rica: the Eastern...
AGGCGCTCGCACAGCTCGGCCGAGAGTCCCGCCTGCTCGGTCGCGGCGGCTTCCGCGTCGAAATCGAGCTGCATCTTGCGCGCCTGCACGCGGTCGCGCATCCTGACGCACTCGCGCTCGAGCTCGGCGCCGCGTCCATCCATCTCCTCCAGCTTGGCGCGCTGTATGTCGAGCTCGGCCATCTTGTCGTTGAAGCGCTGCACGGAGGATTTCCACGCAATTGCCAGGGCATGCTTGCTCTGCTTGAGCTGCGCGTGCTGAATGCGCTGCTGCAGCTTGAAGTTGGCATGGAAGTTGGCTAGCTGCACGTCGTGCTGCTGCCGTGCTTGGGTCTGCTGGTTGACGAGGTTCCAGCCACCGATCACGAACCAGCTGTCGTACCCCGATGCCCAGCCGCACTTGTGGTACAGCTGGCGCTGTGATTCCTGCTGCGCGTGCGTAAGAGCGTCCTGGTAATCCTGCTGCCACGTGACACCGGTGGCGTTGGGGCGTGCGGAGTGCCGGTCCACGAGTTCTTCGTCGCTCTCAGGCGCGGCTTGGTTGGGTAGCGGAGGCGGCGGAGAAGGAGGAGGGGGCACGGGCTTGGGCGTGGACTTGCGCCACCATGAGAATGCCCTCAGGACCGCCCGGCGGGACGCCGCAGATGCTCGACGTGCGCGGCGAGATTTACGGATCGGGCACTGGAGTAGCCGCAGCGCATTGACCATGGCCGCGCGCTCGCGATTGGCCACCACCTCACCCTCTGCCCAGGCCATGGCTTCCTCCTTGTCGGCCCGAGCCATGGCTTCCTCCTCCTCGCGCTCGCGCTCCGCCTGCCGCTCGCGCGCGGCCCGGCGCTCCTCGCGCTCCACCTTGGCCGCTTCTTCGGCGATGCGAGCCGCCTCGCGCTGGACCCTGCGCCGCTCCTGCTCCCCAGAGTCCCACTTTTCCTCCGCCTCGTTCCACGTGCTGCTCTTCTTGGTCCGCTCGATCCGCTCCCGATTCTCGCGCAAGATGGCATTGCAGCGCGAGAAGTGCTCCGCCTTGGCCGCCTCTTCGGCAATGCGAGCCGCCTCGCGCTGGTGGACGAGTACCTGATGCAGCCGGCGCTCCTCGCGCTGACGCCGCATCTCTGCCTCCTTGACCTGAGCGGCCGCCACCCACTCCGCCTGCTGACGCTGCCGCTCGACGGCTGCGGCGGCGGCGGCTATGCGCGCCTGCGCCGCGGCCTCCGCCACCCGCTTGGCCTCACGTGCCACGCGCGCGCGTTCTGCCTCCTCGGCCTCCACCTTGAGTGCCGCCGCGCGCGCCTCCTGCTCCGCCTTGTACTTTGACACGCGCTCATGCTTCTCCTTGGCCCTCTGGTCGGCGGCTTCCTTGGCAACCGCCTTGGCCCATCGCTTCTGCTCCTCGGCGCGACGGGCGGGCGCCGCATCGCGACGTTTGATAGCCGCGCGGTTGAGCTCAATGGCGGTTGCGATACCGCGCGCGCGCTGCTCGGCCCTCGCCTTCGCCTCCGCCTTCTCGCGCGCCTCCCGTGCCTTCTCGCGTGCCTCCCGTGCCTGCTCGTCCATCCGCCGCTGCACGCGCACGGCCTTGCGCCGCACGAAGCGCGGTGCCCACGAAAGGAGGCGTGCGGTGCACTTGTACAACGCGATTCGCCGCTCCGTGAGAGCCTGCTCCTCCTGCATCTGGCGGAGCGCCTCCTTTGCCTCGTCGAGCTCAGCCTGTTGGTCGGCCTCGCGCGCGCGCAACAGCACGGCGGCACACGCGGCCGCGACGCAGTCGGCGATGCGGCGCTTGCACTTCCTGCGCTCCTCGCGCATCAGGTTTGCGACGTGCCGGCCGTGCCTGGAGTCCTCCTCCAGCCAGTGCGCGCGCACCCTGCGCGCCTCCAAGAGGTAATTGAGCGCCGGCATGGGACTGGGTTCGTTCCTCTTCACGTGCGTGCGGGCGCGGGCGTGCACGAGGTCGAACAGTTCCATCGCCTGGTCGACGTTGACGTAGATCTCCTGCGCCCACAGGTCCCGCTCGCTGGTGGGGTGCTTCTTGCGAAACTCCACGAGGTCGCTGCGCATGCGGCGCGCGTGCACGAGCAGCGTGCACGCCGCGAAGGTCATCTGCTGCGAGGTCCAGTGCGAAAAGTGGCTGCAGGAAATCGACGCCTTGAGCGCGTCGCGCAGATGCTCGCCCCCAGAGCCGCAGCGTGCCAGAAGCTCCGCGTCGCTGTTGGCAAAGGTGGCGTGTGCTAGGACGTCCTCCTTTGTAAAATAATGGGGGAGCGGACGCGTGTCCACGCGCCGCGAGGCGACGAAGACGTGGTGCGCATTGAGTAGGCCCTGCAGGCTCTCGGTGTACTTGGTGTCGGCAAAGCGCGCGCGAGGTGAGAGCGTACACGCGGTCCGTGACGTCCCCTCCAGATTTATTGCAAAGGAGGGCCTCGTTTCCCAGTAGGAACTGTAAAAGAGTGGCGCCGTCGTGTCCGTGAACACGGCGTTCTGCAGCGCGCGCGAAAAGGGAAAGACGCTTTCGTTGAACACATAGTCGCTGAAGTTCTCGCACGAGACCTGGCCGATGCCGACGCACAGCGCGTCGGCCACCATCACGGCGATGCAGTCCGCCTTGGCCGCCAGCTCGTGAATGACCTGCACCCATTGGGCCACCTTGCACTTGAGGATCTCCGCCTCCGTGACGAAGATCGGTTCCCAGTCGGACTTGTTACGGACCTTGCTCACCGCCTCGCGAAACGTTAGCAGCATGTTGCCAAAGCGGCTCGAGAGGTGCGTGTCGATCTGTTGCGCCTGGGACTCGTCGGCAAAGACGCGCTCACAAAAGACGGGCATGGCACGCCGAAAGGCGCTCACGTCGTTCTCGGAAACGGCGTTCTGGCATTCGCGAATCTGCGCCAGGGCACGATGGTACCGCGAAGCGGTGACCCTGGGTCCGGACTCGGAGAGATTCATGTAGCGGTTGCGATTCAGCAACTGGCGCAGGCGCGGGCCCACGTTGGAAAACGGATGGAGCTCCAGATCCATCCACCCAATAACGCCTTCTAGTTCCATCCGGTACCGCTGCACCGCAAAGGAGCGCTTGTGCGAGACGTCCTCGATCTTGAATGAGGGGCCTATGCCGCTGGCGTCGTCCAGCGCTTTAAAGGGAAGGGGAAACGGCCAGTCGGACATAGTGGCGATCCGCGCAGGCCGTGGGAAGCGTTTTTGGTTCTCCTGGTGGTGTTCCCTGACCATGACCAGGTAGTCTTCCTCAAAGGGTTCTTGCTTGGGCTCCACGTAGATCGGCTCGTCTCCCTGATGCAGGAACCACCACGTGTCGTCCTGTGGCGTGGTATTCATTGGGCTGATCTTGTTCACGGGAGGCGCTGGCTCTTCGCCTTTGTCCGTGGACGCATCGCTCTCTGAGCACGACGTGTAGTTCGAAGAGCCCTCCGACGCGTCGTCCTTCGCGTTGATCGCATGCGCCTCAAAGGCCGCCCACTTGTCGTGTTCCTCGTCCTCGGAGTCGTCGGGCGCCGTCTCGAGCCGGCTGGTTTGCGACCAGTTCTTTCCCTTGACCTTGGCGATGGCGTCGCGCTCCTCCGCCCACGGCTTGCCGTACTTTTGCCACTTCTCCTCGACGGACACCGCGTTCCACCGCGCCTGCACGTACTCGGGCAGGTTCGGATAGGATACATTCATGAAGTGCTGGCTTGTAACGGCATTCACCTCCGCGCGCCACTCCGGAAGAATTTCGTACATGAAGCGGCAGCGCGGCGTCCGGATTATGGGCATGTTGGGATTTTTGGGGGCGGGGGATGGCTTGGGGCAATCCTTCAGGTCCGGCCCGTACCAGTGGAGCCACTTGGCCCACTGCACCAAGGACTCAGCCGTCACTCCGGGACTCCACATGAGCACCGAGGCCATGACCTTTAAGTCCTTGCCCGTGCCACCCTCCGCCTTCAGTTTCTCTACCTTCTCATGCACGTAGAGGGTGTTCGTTCCGGTACAACGGGTCTTAGAAGTGAGGGCGAACTCGTCGCCGTTTTGGATGACGTAGCAAATCGCGATCGCCACCTCGGACGCGACGACTGCCAGCAGCTTGTTCGGCATGAGCTCGATGGCCGAGCCCATGCGCACCTTTTGCTCGTGAGTGAGCAGCTCCCTCTCTAGCTGCCCCGTCGTGGCGCAGGTGGGCTGCTGATGCGTCGGCGGCGACGGCGGAGGCGTGGGGGTGTACTTGGGCGGCGCCAGGTAAAAAGTGGCCGGCCGCTTGTTGCCGTCCTTGTCCACTCCTACCCCGACCTCGACCGTCGCCTTCGCCTTGGCTTCCATCGCCTCAATGCGGGTGCGCATGTTTGCCACATCCTTTTTGAAACGCGCGGTTTTCTCGGTCTTCATCTTCTCTCCGATCCTCTCGTACTCAGCGGCGTAGCGCTTGTCAAAGGCGGCGTCGTCGAACGTTGGGCGACCCTTGCTAGCTTTGCTAGCCTTGCTAGCCTTGCTCTCTGGCACTACGCAGACCGTGTCCGAGAAGGAGCCCTTGAGAGTGAATGCCTTGGGATTGGTGGGGGGCAAAGGAAGAAGCCTCTCCCCGTGGGCGCACTCACGCTTGATGGCATCGCAGATCTGCTCGCCCAGCGTCTTTGCAGCAGCATCGGCATCGGCAGCCCGCTGCTCGGCAAACTTGAGGGTGGCCACGCGGCACTCAGCCTCGATCTCCTCGTCGTCGCACTGGGTAGACGAGCCCGCGTGCTTCTTGCACACCTCATCCGTGCCCCGCACAGTGTCGAGCATGAGCACGATCTCCTTAGCAAGGTCCGCATCGCTCAGGTCGACGAGTCCGACCATGTCGTCGAGGCTCAGTGCCATGAAGCCGCCGATCACGCGCTCGCCATACTTGAGCACCTCGTCCTCTTCCATGCCAAACCTACAGGCATCGACCACGCGCGTCTTCAGTGCGGTGCGCAGGAGCTCCTCCTTGTTTACCCGTTTGCGCGGCTCTTCCTTCGACGGCGTTGACGCGTCAACCTTGGCGACATTGCCCTTCTCCGCCAGTTCAATCAGCACACGGTACTGAGCCCTGTGTTCGATAGACCACAAGACGGTCGCGTCGGCCCGGTACTTTTGCTTGTTGTACACGAGCGCAGCAGTCAGCCAGCTCTTGATGCCCTTGGCAACGGCTAACACGTGCGCGACGGCCAAGGCAGTGACTTTCTTTTGAAACACGTGCATGGTCATGGTGTGGACGACATCGTCCTCTCCCGCGGTCATGAGGTAGTGCATGAGGCTGCACAGGTCGGTGTAAACTTGGCCGTCCAGCTTAGTCCATAACATCAAAGCCAGTATATAGAGCACGTGTTCCGCGCCCCAGGCGAGGTTGGGGTCGAAAGGGTAGTTCACATCCTTGAACATGCAGTTGACCCAGTTACAAAGCTTGGCTGTGGCCGAGTGGCCATCGAGAAAGGCTAGCGAAAAGTCGTTGACGGAAAAGAGTCGCTTGTTGTCTTTCAGTGGATCGAGGTCGGCCAGTTCTTGCATGCCGAGGGTGGATAGCATTGTGCTCCGTAGCGTGCACCAATACTTCCCAAAGAAGTAGTTGGTCTCCGAGCGGACAGATGCGGCGTGCTCGAGGAGCATCACCGTTTTCCACACGCCCTGCAAGGATATCACCTCGGCCACGTCAGGGCCGTGCCGCTTGTGCTCCTCCTTTGCGTGGCGCTGAACAAACTTAGACGAGGCACCCTTGCGCCTTGCTGACGATGGCATTCTGATACTGTTACGCAAATGGAAGTCGGTTGGTACTCTGCGCAGGCGTGGAGGGGAGGCAAATAAGAAAATGGTATCGAGAGTCAAACCCATGTGGAATCGGGAGACCCGATTCCATCAGGGCACGTTTTCGGGCGATCTAGAAGCGCGGGTGGCAGTGAAAAGGTGCGCCGGAAACCTGCGTGTGTTTCCAAGTTCCGTTGCGTGTCTCAAATGTGCTTGATTACAACTTGCAAGGTTTGCGGTTACCGTTACATCCACACATGGAAGTGTAATGTTATACGAATGCAACTGAGTGCCACGAGCGACTCTGCGACTCGTGCAAAGCATGCCTGCGCGTCTGCGCAAGGGCGGAATGGCGCCACTCTGTTACGTGAATGACCTGTGGAAGCCGCTGGAACCAGGAGACGAGGAGCCCACCGGTGACATGGTCGCGCAAACCAGCGGCGGCGTAGTGAATGCCCTGTACAACTTTACAGGGATCGCATTCGGCAATGACGACAGAGCGTCCATCGAGGAGCTTATCGAGCGCCGGCGCTTCAACGCACTTGGTGCGGAGCTGCTGACCTTCAAGGGTGAGTTCCTGCGCCTGGCCCAGGTGACAAAGGAGGGAATCATCGTGCTGACGATCGCGCGCGGTGGCGCGGTCAAGTCGGCGGACACGTGCAAGCAGGGCGAGTCGCCGCGCGCGTTGACCCTAAAGGAGGGGCGCGCGCTCTTTGAAGGGGGCACGATGGCCGTCCTTGTCGACACGGAGGGCACGAAGATGGTCACAACGCTCCATCACCCCAAACACGCCCGGGTGGGACTTAGCCTGTGGGAGCAGTGCACGCCGGCACCACGCACGTCTCCAACACCGCCAGCAGCGCCAGCGGCGGTCGAGGCGCCGTCGGCCGACGTCGTCAAGTCGCAAGCGCTGATCCTTGCGGCGCGCGAGGCATTGCGCCCCGAAAACTGGGCACTACGCCCAGTTTCATGAGCATGATCGTCTTCCTGTCCATCCACATGAGCCTGAGGAAGGCGAGTGAAAATGCGCAAGCATACACCATGCCCCCAAACAAGACGGCGTGTTTTGCGAGTGCGCGCGAGGTTATAGACCGCGCACTGCGTGCCAGTGTGGTATTCTCAAATCCATTGATGGCTTTCACGGCCTCATGCTTGAACCATGTGGGGTGAATTTGCACGGATTTGAGCATTGCCTCAAACTCTTGACGTAGCGTCTGTAAGAACGCCTCCATATCTTCCTCTGCGCCGCGAAAGGCCGCGTTGCGCAGCACGGGTATGGCGACCTCGGAAAAGAGCGTATCGCGCGAGTTGGCACTGCAGACGCGGATGCGCACTAAGCTGCACGCCCACCGCGTGAGATGTCGCGAGTCGTTCACCTCGCGGTCGTGCAGCAGCTGATTATCGGCGCTCACTATGCAGCCTGCGCATTTGGAGTTTTCAAAAAATCCTTCCGTGGTGCGTATGAGCCATTGCAGGCTTTCTATCTGCACGCATCGCTTCCAGGGCGGAAAATTGTTTGGAAGCAGTGCACAAAGCACCAGTTCGGGAACAAAGGTGGAATGCTTTGTTTTCTCTGCTAGCATGCGCACTGTGGGCACGTGCACGACACTTGGGTACGTTTACCTTCCAGTGCCTGCCCTAGCGACGTGCCAGCTACACGTGACTGGCTAGTCCACCTCTTCGATTTCGTTGTTGGGGGGCTCGTCGTCCAACGGCGCGGGGTGCACTTCGTGCGCCCACGAGCGGTCGGCGAGGGCCGGGCGGTTGCCATTGAATAAGTAGCTGTCCGTCTCGAACGCACGTGGGCGCCGCATCTCGATTGGGAGATTGTTGCCCGCCCGCGTCGACGCGTTGGCGCTGAGCGCCAGGCCGTAGGGCGCGCGGTTGTACCTGTCGCGCAGCGCGTTCATGCGCTCCAGGTACACGCCCTCGGTGATCTCCATCCGCTCCATCTGCTCCTCGAGATCCTCGCGCTCCTTGGTGAGGCTCGCGCGAACCAACTCCCGCACGCGCACAGACTTCCCGAGCACTCGAGGCGACGGCTGCGTTGCCGCCACTTCGGTCGCCGCGACTTGTGCCCTCCGCAAGGCCACCAGCTCCGCCACGGCCCCCTGAAAGCGCCCAAGCGCATTGCGCGCTTCCTGGTGGCGATCCCTCATTGTGCCGATGCTTCGCTGCGCTCGCGCCTCGGATCGCGCGAGCGCTTCCGCGGCTTGCCTCAAGGCATCTTGCGCGCGAATAATGACACCGTCCTCCTCCTCCTCCTCCTCCTCCTCCTCCTCCTCCTCTTCCTCCTCCTCCTCCTCCTCCTCCTCCATTTCCTGCTGCTCCTGGTCCATCACCATCCGGAACCGCTCAAGCTCCGCGGGCGTCAGTGGCGCGCGCTCGCGCGCGCGTGCCTCCTCCTCTCGGCGCTGGGCCAGCTCGCGCTCGTGCGCACTTCGGATAGTTGGCGTCGTCAGATGCACGAGGGTGTTGACAAGATCTCCGCTGTTTCGATCGTAGGCCAGTGCCACCAGGTCGGGTGACAAGTTTAAGCTCGCCACGTTTGCGTGGCTTGCGATCATCTCCAGGTCTCGCGGGCGGTTGCCGCGGTTGCTGCCAACAGCGACGGTTGGAGAGGGCTCCGCTGCTGCCTCCTCCTCCTCCTCCTCCTCCTCCTCTTGGCGCTCTGGGGGCGGCGACGCCCGCGTGATGTCCATCAGGTACTGGGTCCGCTCTGATGTGGCAAAGCGCTCGTCTTGAATCTCGTCGTAGTACATGAGGCGTCCAGTCGTCATGTCTGGGTCGATTGCATTCCTCCGCGTAAGGGCGTATGCCTCTTCACGTGCCCGTTCACTCTGGTGCGCCCAACGCTCGGCAAGTAGTCGAAACCGCACGATTGTAAAGTCGAGGGCGTTCCGCTCCGCTTCCTGGTTGCGCATCGCAACTTCACGTTCTTCATGGAACTGTTGCAGTGTCGGTACGGCACGGTTCAGTATGTCCCGCGAGGCATCGTTATCTTCCGATACGGGTTCCATTCCGTCGAGGCGATGGCCCCCACCGTACGACATGGGTGGTATTGTTGCCACAGGGTCGCTCACTAGTCGCAAGCTCCGTGATGGAACTCACAAAGTATACGTGTGTCAAAACTCCAAGGTCTCTTTCTCGATACCCTTGCGCCACCACACGGCCTCGTAAAAGGGCTTTTCGCCCACGGCCTCCTCCATGAGGCGCGTGCCAATCGACCAACCGAGGTACTCGCGCAGGGCCACGGCCGCGCCACGGTACGCCCCCGCATCGTCCACGTAGACGACGCCGCCGGGAATCACGAGCGGGTAGAGCCGACGCAGCGCTTCGTGCGTGCCGTTGAAGGTGTCGCCGTCCAGCCGCAGCATGGCAATGGAGCGCAGCCCGCGCGGCGGCAGGGACTCGTGAAACCAGCCCGGCACGATGCGCACGTGCTGCATGAGTTGCTCGCTGCGCAGCGCACGCTCCACCACGACGCGCGGCGAGCGGTACTGGCCCGCGCCACCGACGCCGCAGCTGCGGCGCCGCGGGACGGTGAGGTTGCCGCACCCCCCGCGGCGCCAATCCTCGGCCTGCGCGGGCGGCAGGCCCTGAAAGGAGTCGCACGCCCAGAGCCGCCGACTCGAGGACAAGTTGTGCAGCACGCGCGCCATGAGCACCGTCGTGCCGCCGCGAAACACGCCCGTCTCGACCAGGTCGCCCTCTGGGAGCTCGTTGACGGCGTAGGCCGCCATGCGCGCGGTGGCCAGCTGCCGGCGCGCGCTCACGAGCGAGTCGACGGGGGGCTCGAGGAGGTGTTGGAGATTCATGGGGAGTTGTTTGCGTACGCACAATGACACGCTTGCGCCGCCGCTTAGCGTCAAAGCAGAATCTTGGAACCGAGCTTACACAGGCCCAGCAGGCTGAGCTCTTGGCAGTATTCAAGCCCATTCTGGTTCGAGTGCGGCGGTTCGTGCCTCCACCACACGCCTTTGCGCACCTCGGTCGCAATCTCCATCTGGCTGAGCAGGCGATCTAGCCCAACCTCGTCGCACCACTCCTTTTCAGGCACAAGCGACCAGCCGTCCGAGTGAAGCTCAATTTTACAAAGTTGAGATTTTTTAATAAAACCACACTGGCTTGCAACGGGTGGTGCGCGCAAAATGCCATTAAACAATAACGCGCGGAGCGATGCACTTGGTGGGTGCGTCGGCAACAAACGCGTCAAGCGACAGAGCCATCGTGTTGGGCTTCGGCGGGTTCGACTCGAGCGCCGATGGCGCGGAGGGGTGGAGCGAGAGGTCGTTGTACCCCGAGTTGTCTGACACAACCGTCAGGACGAGGTGCATGTCCTCGGGCACGCCCCCCTCTGCGGCGAAGTGACGAGCGCGTTTGCGCACGTCCAGGAGCTCTGCGGGCGTGAAGTGAAGGCACCAGAGGAAGGTCTCCACCGTTTTTGACTCGTAATCCCCCGCCAAGTTGAACATTGGCTGGAAGAAGAACCGCACCTCCTCTGGACCGAGTTTATCATCCATCATCTCGACGAGCCGCTCGTCGTCCATGATCTGAAGCGTGACGCGAATCTCGCAGTTTTCATACGTAGGCTGCACACTGGTAAGCTTGGGCGCATCGAGTTGCATCGTAGTGCGATGCTTCAACGCGTGAACGGCCACGTGCACCGGCACGCTGGACGGTGGAAAGACGGGTGCGCAGATCGTGGCCGAGGGCGGGCGCCATGCCCTGGTCGCTTGCTCAACTACGATCTTGGTGGTCGCAACAGCACACTGGGCGACGGTCTCCGCCCTCTCCAAAAACGCGTTTGACTCTTCGTCTTGGGTCACGCCGGTCACGCTCAGCTGGCGCCATAGCAACCCATGCGGCGCCAATGGCGCCATTGTGGCCAAGGAAGTGCGCGGCGCCGTCTTCGACCGCCTCCACCGCACGACACGGATGGTATCGTTTCCAAAAGGCCGCTTACTAGTCGCAAGCGGATGCGATTCGGGAAAACGCAAAGTCGCGGCCAAATCACCACAAGACGGTGTACTGTTCCATGTGCGACCGCGTCACGTGCATGCGCACCGGCGCCGGGGGCTGCTACACGGGCCACGTTGGCATCGTCACCATCTCCAACGCCACGAGGGAGATGCTGCGCGCCAAGCGGCCGCACGTGGTTGCGTGACGGCAATAACTCGCCGGGTGTGCGTGGTAGAGTGGGTAAGAGAGCGGTAGCATGACAAATCTCCCACCCATGGGGGCGCTAAACCTCAACGATCCGCCGAATCCTCTGCCCAACGGCTGGGAGAACCTGCCCGACGATGTGCAGAAGCAGGTGTGGGACAGCGTCAAGTCGGGCGATCGGGGGTGCCAGGAGTCGCGATATTGGTGCAACCGCACCGTCAACAAGGCCCACGCGCAGTGGTGCCGGGACAACAAGAGGTGGCTGGGACGATGCGACCTCATGAGAATCGACATAGACGAGAGCAAGCTCGAAGCGTTCCCGCTGTCGGAACGGGAACGCTCGCTCGCTCAGGCGCTTGACGGATTCATGTACATCCCGACCAGCGCCGAGGCCGCGCTCATGCACCACTCGCTGATGTCGAACACCCTGGTCTCACTCCTGAGGCTCACGCCCATGCCCGGCTTTGCGCCAAGACTCGGCACGCCGGGCACATGGTACGTCTCGGCGCTCGCGCCCGGCTACAAGTTCTTTTCGCGATACCTTCCGATGTGGCACGTCAGTCCCCAAACGGGCCGACCCGAGCTGGAGCAAAAGTACATGGTGTTCGTGACCGAGCAGTAGACCGGATTGAATGCCAAGCGGCCGCACGTGGTTACGTACTGAGAGTCCTCGCGCGTAAGCGCGATATCGCTTGCCGCGCGCACGTACGGTGAGTAGTAGAGCAAAAGCGCGCGATGCGGGTTCCCGACCTGTCGCGCCTGGCGCAGGCGCCCACGCGCGGCCACATGCGGCTGGACGACTGGGAGAGGTCGGTGGCCATCGGCGGCGCCCCGAGCCCGCCGTCGGACAGCGAGTCGGACGAGGACGATGCAGAGGTGGAGATCGATGCCGAAACTGCGGAGTCGCTTGCCGACCTGTCGCCCAACCCTGAAGACGCGAACGTCGTGCTCAACACGAAGGCGCCAGTGTTTGGCGTGCCGTGGCTCGGGTCCCGCGACACCTTTGTGGTGCGCAGCGACCCGCGCATGGCCGCCGGCTTTGCCCTCTTCTGTTACAAGAGGAGCTGGGACAGGCCCATGTGCTACGCGTATCGCGGCGTGCCCGTCTCGCAGTACCTGAAAGCGCTTGGTCCCCTGGATAACGACCAGAAGGACAGGCGCGTGCCCGGTCTGCTGGCCTTCCTGCCGTTGCGCATGCTGCGCAAGCTCGCGACCGAGTATGTCCAGGGACCGACGCAGGAGATATCAAAGGTGTTGCCACCGCACCAGGCAGACGACTACAGCATCCGCCCCAGCGTCGAGGAGTCGCCGCAGCTGCAGGCGTGGGCGCAGAGCGCGGATGTCCAGCCGCGGCTGAAGAAGCTGCTGGACGCGCTCCCGCCGGACGGCCTCAAGATCAGGCCGACGAACGTGGGCGACAAGTGCAACCTGAGCCTGCAGCTGGACCCGTCCAAGTGGGGCGCCGATGCGAACGAGGCCGCCGAGCTGATCCGCGAGCTGCGGACCGAGTCGCACCGGGCCAAACACAACGTCATCAGTAAGGGGCACGTGTACCCGCTCTACAACTGCGCGTGGAGCGTGCTGGAGAATGCGCAGTTCAATACCTGCTACACGGGTCGAGCGAGCGCGCAGCTTCTGATGAGCGCGTGTGTTGAGCGCATGCTGGCGGCCATCGATCGGCTCATGTCCAGGGTCAACGACTACGGCGACAAGATGTGGCGCGGCGTGCGGCAGGAGCGGTATCCCTGGGTGGAGGACGCGGGCGACGACGACGAAGAGTGGACCGCGCGGCTGATCGAGACGCTCAAGGCCACCTACTTCTCGGTGAGCACCGATAAGGAAGTGGCGCAAAGCAAATACTTCTTAGGCCACGGTGGGATCCTGATCGAGATTGATGGTCCGTGCCGTGGCGTTCACACATCCGATGCTCTCAAGGGGCCGTGGGAGTGCTTTGGACACGAGGAGGAGATCTTGGTGGCGCCGCACCAGGCCTTCACCGTGCTCAGGCCGCGCCTCAAAAATCAGACGGTGGGCAACGCTCGCAACGTCACTACCATTGCGCTGCGGGTCGCGCCCGTCATGCCTCCCCTGTTTGGGGGCTCGTACTGGGTAAACGACAGCGTCGACCCGCACTGGTCCCGGATGTGAACTGTGGCCGATCGAGACGCCAGGGTATGAGCAGATGCGCGGGCGGTGAACGCATGAGAGTCCTCGCGTCTCTTAAGAAATGTGTACACAAATACTTAAAAATTGTAGATTCAACGCGTGCCTGCGCGGCGCATGAGCTCTTCGTTCACGCTGCTCATCACCCACAGCTCGGCGTCCGCTTCGGACCTCGCGCGGTCCAAGGCCTTGAGGACCGCGGTCATGTAAAGGTCCCCATTGGCACGAGGCCTGGCGAGTTCGCAAAACCGCTCGAGCTGGCCCTCAGGGTCGGGCCCCTCGATACACTTTAAAAAGCCGTCGCACAGCGAGTCCGTGTGTGCTGGAATCCCCTGTGAAAGCTCAAGACACTTGCGCACGCCTTGCACGGCGGCACGGAACACGGCAACCTTGTTGGGAGCCGCGCCGCTGGAATTCGCGTCATCGACTTGCGGCATCAATCCTGACGCGTTTTGGGGGCGAGAAAGGCACTCGGTATGAGTTGCAAAGTTGAAATGGAACGACCTTCTTGCCACTTTTGCGACTTTTGTGGGCCGCTACTTGTGGACGCAATCCACTGGCCTAATGGTGCAATCCACACTCGACGCCTTTGTGCGCGCGCCGGCACCCACACCGACAATGCCCGACAACCGCATCCTGGACGCAATGCAAGACGTCATGCACAAAACGGGGCTCGCGTTGGCGCCCGAGATCGAGGCGGCGAGGGACGCCGCAGAGGAGGCGGAGAAGGAGGCGTCCAAGGGCGTGCCGCGCCTGCACGTCGCTGGTGTGTCTACGGTACTCAAGACGGTCGCGGAGGCGCAAAAGCACGTGTGCGAGGACGGTGCCATCTTCCTCGTCACGCTCAGTTGGCGCCACAGCGACCCATGCGGCGCCAATGGCGTCATTGTGGCCAAGGAAGTACGCGGCGCCGCTTTCGACCGGCGACCGCCGCCCAAGCCCAAGAAGGGGGAGCTCAAGGAGCTGCCATCCACGTTGAGTCCCGACGAGCTCGTCGGCCTCGTGGACATGGGCGAAGAGGTCGCCGAGATGCTGGTGAGCGACGAGCGCGTGCACGTCGTGGTGATGGACGGCTACTCGAAGGGCGAGAGCTACGCGCGCCTGCTCGCGGGCATTGCGGCGCGCTGCATCAAGCTGCGACGCGCGGGCAAGGACGTGGCCCTGCCGCGCGCGACGGCCCCCGCCGACGCCACGTGCAAGGCCGTGCTCGCGGCCTTCAAAAAGTGCCGCTCGGTTGAGCACATGCGCAAGGTCGCCGTTGACTACTACGACGAGCACCTTGCCGACCGATTCCCGTGATTCCATGCGCGGAAGGCTGCGTGTGTGTCAGCTTTAAAAAAAGACACTACCAATCATGTCCTTCGGAATCGTCCGAGTCGGTATCGGAGTAGTCGTTGGGCATGCGAGGGTGGGGGCGCCACTCGCGGTCCGGCACGTTGCGCTCCTTGAGGAAGGCAATCACCTTTGCATACCGCTCCGAGACTTCTGCGGCCCGCTCGGGCTTGCCCATCGAGCGGAAGAAGGCAAGCTCGGCCTCCAGCCCGCGGCGCGCGTGCGCGATTGCGTGGTTGCCGCCTGGTGTCTGTGAGGTTGGAAAGACGATGCAGTAGCGGTAGAAGTAGTTTAGCACCTCTTTGTTGCCCCTGTTGGCCGCCAGGTGCCAAGTCGTCGTCCAGTTGCCGCCGTCGCGCGCATCGCGGAACAGGCGGGCCAACCAAGCCGTCTCGTACGAAATGGTGATCCTGTGTATCGTCTCAACGAGCTCGCGGTCCGAGAGAACCACACCGTTCCAGTTTTTTTCAAGCCGCGCGAGCCGCTCCATGTGCGCCTCAACCACTGGCCAAAGCGACTTGTCGTTTTGCAACTGGTTCAACAGTGCCCGGCACGGGCGCCGGGAAAACTTCAGCCGCTCGGAAAGGTTGAACGCGTCAAGCATTTCTGTCAGATCGCGCGGACCCGCGTCTCGCAGCGCCTGTCGCAATGGCTCTCTGTCCATATAAAAGTCCCCGGGCGTCCAGCCGTAGCAATTGAACGCGTGACGCACGTCGAAACCGTGCTGTGCGTCGAGGCGGTGCAGCACGCGGCGCGCGAGTTGCGTACTCACCGGCAGCTCCTTGAGGGCGAGCACGCGCCCATGAAAGGTCGCGCACGTCGCGCGGAGCGAGAGTGCGTACAATCCCAAGTGCCCGGCAACATGGCGCCACGTGTCGTCCGCCAGCCCGTCCACCCAATCAATGGCATCCTCCGTCATGCGTCTGCGACTTCAGTTGCTACCCTACTTGCACCAGTCGCAAACCGTTTCTAATGATTCACTTCCGTCGAGTTCCGAGCCTACCAGAGGGGTTGAACCCCTCTGGTAGCGTAATATTCAGCCAACCAACGGTGATATCGGGGACACCTTGATGGAAATCGGGGACACCGATTTGAATCTCGGAGCGGAGATCCATTTGCTGCAAACACTTTTCGAGCACCCAAGGAAAGGGCTAAGTGCTCG
>Ga0163111_10001249_pt1 | contig 15565 bp, 18 predicted proteins | sample CRUFie1St18metaG_FD_109645 | JGI IMG/M metagenome (GOLD analysis project Ga0163111, IMG submission 109645) | Marine microbial communities from the Costa Rica Dome - CRUD Field 142mm St18 metaG | ecosystem: Environmental > Aquatic > Marine > Oceanic > Photic zone | place: Costa Rica: the Eastern...
ACTAACATCACATACCATATACTGTACAAAAGGCGCCAGAGGGAGTTCCCATCCTCCTTCGGGGAGGCGTATACGGTGTGGCCCAGCACGTCCCTTGCCGAAGCGATGACAGAATATCAAACGCTCAGCTTCTTTTTCTAGTTTATTTTCATCTAAATCTACAATAAAAATTCTTGCTCCTTTTGAAGCCAAATATTTTGCAGTAGCTAATCCCAATCCTTGTGCGCCACCAGTAATTAATACTACAGTATTTGAGTCAATCTTCATATTTCAATAAATAGAGTTTCTCTTAAATATCATAAATGATTTTACTATCTTTTTCTTCTTGACTATGTTGTTTTATATATATCCCGAAAATTGCATTGTTTAACTCAGAATATGGATCACGAGTTCTAAAATGTCTTGCTATATTTATATATAGATCAAATCCTTCTATATCCATCAATGACTGCCCATTATCATTTAGTGTCCAATTATTAATCAAACGACCAATATCATATTCATTCAAATCGTCTTTTGTTGGCCAAATAGATTCTTCTAAATCTTCTACAAATGAACACGCAAATCGAGCTAAATCAAATGCTGGATGTGGCTTAACTTCTTTATTAGTATTAAAACATTTACAAGAAGGTGTTGTATATTGACCTCCTGCTTCACCGTCTTCATCAAATACATCTCCAATGTAATATTGTCCATTTAAAGTATAAGTACTTCTACCAAAATCTATAATTTTCATAATATACCCATAAGTTGGTACTTTGTACTCTATTCCATTTCTTATATAATAAAGATGTGTTTCATTTGTTGAAATTCCCATTACATTTTGAATATGTAAGTCATTATGAACAAAATCAATATTTTTGTTTGCACAACATAATCCCGCACATATTTGAAATATCCAAGAACGTAATCTATTTATTACAATCCTTTTCCTAAAATTACGTATTAACACAGACCTTTTAGTGTTTCTTACGTTGTATATTAATTCGTTTATTAGATCTTCAAATGTTTTATCAAACTTTTCCATAAAAACTATTTGAACTGGAACTTTTGGATGTACCAAATAATATTTTGCATCGTTATCTTCTAATTTCATTGGAATTGAAGATTCCGGTATTTCTGTAGCATATAAATCCAAATCACATACTTCTATGTTATGAGATTTATCTTTTAAAAACTCAGAAATAATTTTTTTATCATCACATCTCTTTTCATCTACTATTTTTAACCTATATTTTCCATTGTTTATAATTCTCTGAAACCATTTCTCATTTACTAATGACAAATATTCTTCAGTTATTTCTTCTTCATATTCAGAATAAATACCACTATATGTTCCATATATATGTCCATAATGTGGTGTTTTGTTTTCATTTCTTAGTTTATTCAAAAGAATACTACATAAAGTATCAATATATGCTGTATTTTTCATACTATTCACCTTATTGCACAAAGATACATATTTTATAGTATTACAATTTGCCAACCAATGATGAGTATTATATCCGGTATATTGATTTCTACATAAAGCAACTGGCTCCAAAATTGGTGTACATTTTATATGAAATAACACTTTTTTTTCATTTCCAGAACAATCTGATATTATACCTTCATATGGATATGATTTCAATACTTCTATTATCCTATTTTCGAGTTTTATTGTACTCCATTTTGATATTTGTTTTTTATGTGATTTTTTTATGAAAGGTATGTAAGCTTGTAAATTATCTATTTCAAGCTCCTTTTGTTTTAAAAATTTTTCTACTAATAAACATCTTTCATTAGTATATTCAATTTTCATTATACTTCTAATGTCTATTTATATACATTTGTTACCGCACCTATGTTTTTTTGCAAAATCTGTATACCCATTTTACTTTTGATGTAGCTATTTCTATAATTTTTTCATTATTAATACAAAAAGAACTTGCATATTCAAGAGCATATGGAAACTTATTTACACATAATGAAACCAAATTTAAATCATCTTTCAAATCATAAGGTATATATTTCAAAGCATTTCCATTTTCTAATAATGCAACAGTCACCAAAAATCTTTTCTTTTTTATTTTACACATATTCATTTGTTTCAATCTAATACCATTTTTTCTTAATGCTACAAAAGCAAAATCATCTGAATCCATATAATGAATAAACTCTTTTGGAACAATATCTTTTTTGTTTATAATACTATTCAATCCTTTTTCATATTCTAATAAATTATCAGAATACATATTATCCCAAATCGAATAGCGTATACTAAATGGAACAAAACGTATCAATGTTCTACCTTGTATGCTATTTTCTATTGCATATTTTACATATTCCTTTTTCGATCGGATATTTTTATGAAAATATTTAAATAAATCACCATTATGTACTCTACATAACTCTTTGAAATCATCAATATTCGGATTTTGATTTGTATTACTAAACAAAACTAATTCTTTGAATGTCAAAAAATGTAAAATATCTGCTACAAATATTAATCTACCTTTTTTCATAATTATAGGATATTACTAATATTTTTAGGATCCAGAAGACCGTTTTCTATATAAAAATCTGGAGGAGCATTTTTGGAAACTATTATATAACTAAATACTTCTTGTGCTTTTATAAAAAAATTTATTGATTTCAAATAACATCTAATTAATATTGATTGCTTTGAATCATCAATATTATCTTCTATTGGAATAACCACTATTTCTTCACTATTATAACCTTCCCAAGATATAGTCTCATCCATCCAAAATACAGATACATCTTTTAATTTCATAATTTTTTCAATTATACTGTTATAATTACCATAATACCAGGTTATATATGACATTTTACTTAACGAATCGCTTATTTTTATATTTTTGTTATCTAAAATATTATTGTAAAATCGTATTATTTTTGATATCAAAATACCTATAAACATTACAGTTATTGAAGCTTTTGTTTCTGGTTCAAAACATTTGTCTTGTATAGAATTCAATAACTTATGTAAAGCCATTACCTTTTGTGTCAACTCTTTTGAATACGGATTTTTTATATACCGATTTATTCCAGATAATATCTGAGAAATTGTACTTACAGATAATTCTTTCAATGTATTGTTTATCAATTCATTCAAAATTATAATTTCGTTTTTATCAGAATTTTCTGATTTTTCAGAACACATTTTTTCATATTTTTTATCAATATGATCCAGATTAAGCTTTGTTTCCCAATTATTAATCATCCTTGAAAAAATTACTTTTAATTCATTTATTTCTGGAATTTTTTTGAATATATTTTCTTCAGTCATTGTTCTCTAAATAATACTAATTCTTTATATTTTAGAAACAAGTTTTTTCTCATAAATTTTATATTGTATTTTATTAGATTATGAATACTAAAGGTATAATATACCTACAAAAACATATTCGTATATGTCTTGACTTTCGATATAAACATAGTCTATTCATAACTATTATAAATCTTTCTAAACATCTTACTAAAATCAAACATAATCTTACTAAATTATTTGAAATTAAAGACATTTATATTGGAATCTTAAACAAAATAATCAACAAAGAAGAATATAATAAAATATGGCAAATGTTAGAACTATTAAGAAAAGATAATGGCGGATACTATTCTCTTATATTTTTACCATATACTAAAATCAAATTATTTGATAAAATTTCAAATTGGGAACAATTCTTGCATTCTTGCTTTATAGTTACTAAACTAAAAGAATGTAAAGAAAATTATCCAAGACCTGTGTTTTACCTATCACAACAAATAGAATTATCATCTGATTGTAATAATATTTTGCCAAATATTAGTTTGAAATGGAAATCCTATATATTATATGGTTATTTTATCGATGATCCGTTAAAATTTATATCATTTTCACCATTGATAATCAAAAACAATATGATTAATATTCAAAATCTTAATGATATTAAGACAAAATTGTATAGAACCTGTCTTATTCCATATTTCTTACGTTCTGATAAAAAAACATATAACTCTCTAATTAATTTTTTAAATAAAATTACTAATCTTTACGATGTTTTCTTGAAAAAAGCTATATCATCTATTGCTTCTGATTTTATGGAACTTGATGAACATGAAAAATATTGTTTGCTATATTTATTTTCAATTGGAGACGAAAAAAATATTTTTGTTTCAATTTTACTTTATACTATATTGATTAAAGAATCACCAAATATTGCAAATGTTTTACTTCAAAAACTTCCTTTTGAAACACAACAAATTATAAATGAACGCACAAATATAGCAGATGAAAAACTAAATAATATTAATCAAGAATCTAATGAAAAATATTATGAAATCAGAATTTGTGCACTTAATTGTTCAGATAATGTTAAGAAAATTGCTATAGAAAAACTTAGAGAAATTCAATCAAAACCAGCGGATATTACTAAACCACAACTATTTCTTGATAAACTTTTAGAAATACCTTTTGGAATAATCAGAATTGAATCTCAATTTAAAATTCTTAAATTATTCCTTAAACAAATTCAATTTTTTGTTAGAACATTCAATTCTAATCCACAAGTATTATATCCACATACATGGACAGAATTGCGTAATTTCTTCACAATTCATAATGAATTATCTGTTCTTAATGCTACTTCATCTAACTTAATTACTAAAGTTATAAAAACTTTGAAAATAATGCTTAATCTTAAATTCCTCAAATATACTAATGAATTAGGACACAATTATAAAGTTTTAGTTACTAAAAAAAATAATTCTGAAATTACAACTAATTTTCAAAAATTTGTTCAATATTCTAATCCAGAAACAAAACAAATTGTATCAAATATAGTATCAGATTTACTTGATTCTTCAGAATATATCAAATACAAAAAACAATGGAATGATGTACAAAAAGTTATAGAAGATACACAATCTCATGTTAAAAAAACTCTTGAAAATGCTATATATGGACAAACTTCTGCCAAAAGAGCTATTGAGCAAATTATTTGCGAATGGATTACTGGACATTCTAAAAGAGGATATTGCTTTGGATTTGAAGGACCACCTGGTGTTGGTAAAACTTCTTTAGCAAAACAAGGATTAAGTAAATGTTTAATTGATGAAGAAGGAAAACAGAGACCTTTTTTTCTAATAGCTCTTGGAGGATCTACACATGGTGCCAGTTTGGAAGGATATGGTTATACATATGCATCATCTACTTGTGGTAAAATCATTAATACCATAATTCAAGCAAAATGTCTGAATCCAATTATATTTTTTGATGAATTAGATAAAATTAGTAATACACCACAAGGTCAAGAAATTATTGGAATTCTTGTTCATTTAACAGATCCCACGCAAAATACAGAATTTGTTGATAAATATTTTGATGGAATACATATTGATTTGTCACACGTACTTTTTATTTTCTCATATAATGATCCTTCTAAAGTTGATCCTATATTATTAGACAGAATACATAGGATTCGTTTTGAATCTTTTGGAACAAGTGATAAAATCAAAATTTGTAAAAACTATATTATTCCAGATTTATATTATACACTTGGACTTGTTGAAACTACTATTAATATACCTAATTCTATTCTTGAAACTATTATTGAAACTTATACACGAGAAGCTGGTGTTAGAAAACTAAAACAAATTCTATCAACAATGTTAAGAGAAATTAATATTAGAGTTTTAAGAAATGAAATTGAAACACCAATAATTATTAATAATGAACTAATTACAAAAGATATTCTTTTAGATTATAAACCCATTAAATCTACTAAAATCATATCTACTCCCACTGAAGGTACTGCCGCAGGATTATTCGCCATTACCAGCGGAGGTGGTGGTATATTACATATTGAAATCAAACATTGTCATAATCAAAATAGTCAAAATGGAGGTAAACTTGAATTAACTGGAAATTTGGGTAAAATTATGCAAGAAAGTATACGTGTATCACACACTACTATTTGGAATATTATCAATATCGATAAACTTAAAGCACTCAATATTAATATTAATTCTGATTCAAATCTTCATCTTCATTGCGCTGAAACATCTACACCTAAAGATGGACCCAGCGCTGGTGTTGCTATTTGTGCCGCTATGATTTCTTGTATACTAAAAATTCCAGTCAAAAATAATATTGCTTTTACAGGAGAAATTGATTTAAATGGTAATGTTCATGCTGTTGGTGGTATTAAAGATAAGCTACGTGGGGCTTATATTGCGGGTATTACACTTGTGTTTTGTCCTTTCGATAACCTACATGATGTAGAAAAAATCGATAGTATTACCGACGTTTGGATTAAATATCTTGATATCAAATTTATCAAAACTATTCTTGATATTAATTTTCTAAAATCATCATTTACAAGTGATGTTACACTTTATATGCACAATAATGTTTCTAATTTTATTAGATCATCTATATCTGCTCCACAACTTCAATTATTAGGTAAATAATCAAATGCTTTCCGAAATAATTGAGAAACAAGCATATTATTTTTCAAAATATCTTCTTTTTTCATATTTATAAAACTTTCTGGAAATCCTGGAGAAGTATTATACAAAGGTACTAAATATGAATCATAAGAAGAATCCAAAATTTCATTTGACATTAGTCTTGAATTTGTTATTTTCTCTCCACGAACATCACGCTCTAAGTTTATTGAATCTACATGATAATAATTCCAATTTGAATTTTTTCTTAAATTATTTATTACATCCCAAATCAATTCTCTTCCTAATTTATGGTATCCAGAATTTGTATTTAAATCTACTTTACTATCTAATAGCTTATTAGCATTTTCTAAACATTTTCTCACTAAAATACCATTCTTTCTCGATATCATTGCCCAATTTGCGGGTTTTCCATAACCATTTTTTGCAAACATGTTATTTAATTTTAAACCATGATAACCAAAACCAACATAATCTGTTTCTTTTAACTTTTTCACCAAAGGTAACAATGATTTAAATACTATTATATCTGAATCTAACCAAATACCACCATATTTATTCAAAATTGCCAAACGAATATAATCAGCTTTTTGAGGTATTGTCAAATTATTTAAATCTTTTCTTAAAGATGGTAAATAATTTAATACATTATTCTCATCTAATAGTTTTACATCAAATTCTTTACCACAATTTCTTAAAACACTATTTATACACATTTGAATATAGTCTGGCTTTTTATGTCCTGGCTTATTTTCCCAATATAACCATATATTATTAGGCACACTTTCTATTTTTTCTATATTTACAAGTTTTTTCTCTTTATTTCTATTTTTAATTTTGAAATAAAACAATACTAATAGAATTATTAAACATAAAACTATACAAATGTACAACATATTTAACATATTTATTACCAATCATTATTAATCGAATATACCAACATAAGTAACCGTTTTTTTCACAATGTTTCCTTTCGGAAACAAATCAATTAGTTCTTTTGTATTATTGTCTTCTTGTCCTAATTTATCTTGTAATATTTGTATTCCATTTGCCAGTTTTTGACAAAATATTACTGCATTATCTAATTCTTCATCCATATCTTTGAGAACATCTGTATTTATATTAGATTTTTCTAAACCTTCCATAATTTTTCCTAAAGAACTATCTTTTATAGAATTCCATAACAACTGTGATGTTTGACTCCAAGTTATTGTTATATGAATAGTTGTATCATATTTTGTAATTGAATCTATGTTGATTTTTTCACCATTTGAAAGATATAATTCAATATTTGGAGTTTTGCTATAAGTCATTAGATCCCAATAGCGGGTTCCACATTTTGATTGAAATAATGGTCTAATCACATGATAAAAATATACACCTGATGAATCCTCTCTTCTTTCATATTGCCATAAATATTTACTACTTTTTTCAAATCCAATCATTGTAAAAGAACCCCGTAAATTCATTATAATAATCTTTGTAAAATATCTTTTATTTTTTTAATGAAAGAACTATTAGCGATCATAATAATACTTCTTATGTATATATCTATACAATTAACATCTTCTCATAAACAACCTGTAATAGTTTCAAAAAAAGAAGATATTCAAAAACCAGTATTACAAAAAGAAGTTCAAACAATTGTTGAAATACCACAACATGTTCAAACTGAAAAATCTATTCATAATATACCAACAGTAATCGTCAACCATCCAACTTGTCATCAGTCAATAAAAACTAATCCACCTAATGGAATCCCTATTAATGTACCAACAAGAGGACCTTCTGAAAATTATAGACAAATTGGTGTATTAACAAATTCAGATAATTCAGAAATAATACCACTATTTGGAAAAAGAATTTATTGTGGAGCCACTAAATGGCTTTATTATACACAAACTAATAAATTTGTTAGTGTACATTTACCAATTTTTAAAGACAAAAAAGACTGTAGTGCTGAATATGGATGTGATGAATTGTTTGATAAAGACATAGTTAGTGTTCCACAATTTAATGATTCATTTACAGTTACATTATATCATCTTGAACAACAAAGATACATTCCATATATAAACTAATATTGATATATTCTACTATAATTAAATAAAATAATGGGTAAATGCCAATCTAAATTTATTTTTAAAGATAGAACAAGAACAGAATTTATAGGACATTATCCCACATACATTGGAAATTATTCCAAATATTTAAAATATAAAAACGAATTTTTATATGACAATAATATTGATATGAGTTTTTCAGAAACTGATAGTTATGAAGATTTTTCATCAGTTGATACAGATATTAGTAGCCTTACATCAGATATGAGTTACAAACAAAATGGCTATTACGAATATTATGGTAATTATGGCTCTCAATTCTCAAGTACTATATAAATCTATTACCTGAATATATGCGTATTATGTGTGTATACAAAACTTGTTGTTATATACATGGCATTATCAAAATCAAATACAAATATTAGACTTTTAACCGATGAAAATATTGAATCATTAAGAATTAGAGGATATATTTCTCACCAAGCATATTCTAATAATAATGATTTTGATGTGTTGAATAAATTGTCAAAATACAATATTAATCCTACACCATACCTGTCATTATTTAATGGCCTTAATCAAACTGGTATACACAATATTAATAGATTTATTTGTTTAAATTGGAAAAATATTGCTGAATCTTTAAAAGACGAATCCATTGATTTTCAAAATAAAGATACTTCTCAAATCTATAATTTTTTCATTGATACTCAAAAACAACACAGAATTCTTTTTTTTATTGAAATTGTATACAAATATTTTTTTCCAGCTCAATAGTATATGACTGCAGGAAATAAACAAAAAGGTGGCAATTTGCCTTCAGGTAATAACGCATTAGCTCGTTCGTCGTTTTCTATTCAAGGCTTCACAAATTGGCTACGCGGTTCTTTTAACATATTTAGTCCTAAAAAAAACGATATTGTAAATAATCCAAAACTTAGTATTCATGAAAGAGGTACTCGAGTTGGAGACAGACGTCCATATCCATTATTAGAACCTTTAGGTGCTAATTCACAATTAAATGTTCAACCAAATCCTTATTCTGTAAACATGGATCACAGTTATGGAACTGGAGCAAAACAAGTTAGGCCTCTTCCTATTACCGGTGGAGGAAAAAAGAAGAAAAAAACTCTTCGTAAAAATAAAAAAGGATCAAAAAAAATTAAAAGAAAGACTAAAAAAAACTAAATTTTTAGTATTTATTTACTTTTTTGGAGGAGTCAATACTGCACCAGAAGGTATGGCTACACGAGTAAACTCAGGTTGATTCATAGGTAAATTAGTTGGGTCACTTCCAGTATATTCCTGGAAATTATCAGGAGGTATACAAGAATTCGCATCAAATTGTGTTGAATTACCTGGTCTTTTTGATTCATCAATACCAAGACATAAATTTTTACATGGACCACATCCATTTGCAGCCCATGCTTGTTGCGAATTCATATTCATCAACTTTACTGCGTTTTGTGTTAAATAAGCCCGATAATCAGAACCAGTTACAAGATTATTTTCATATCTAACTTTAGAATTTAAAGAGTTGTTTGCTTCATAATTAGTGAAGTGTCTGCCGTCAGACATTCTTGGGGGACATTTGCGATAATTTGGATTACGAAAGCAGTCCATTATTTATATGTAAAATAAAAAACTAAACAATATTAATATTGTCACAGGTATAAAAGTAATTCTACAATTATTAATTAATATGTTAACACTATATAACGAAAATCTTTTGTTAACTTTAAGAAATTTTTTCAAATATGAACCACAACTTGATATTATTGTTTCCAATCAAAAAAAGATAGCAATATATATTTTTATTAAAAATCGTTTGAAAATTATTCAAAAAGCGTTCAATTCACTTAAAGTTAATCAGCAACAACTATGTCAAAACTCTAATGAATCATTTAAAATTTGTATTGGTAAAATTGAAAATTATGAATGTGGTTATAATAGATCTTGTGTTGGAAATATAGTTTCTAATTCTGATAATTTTCTTTTTTTCCCTGAAGATATTGAACATGTTTTTCTAAAATATTTTGCTAAAGTTAATGATATTGTTATTTTCATTAAAAAAGGAAATAGAGCTCATTCTATATGTCCATTATTCTATGAAAAACTCAATAAATTCAATTTTATGAGAATAAATGGTATTATAGATACAGATGGTCATCATATTAAATTCATATTAAGAGGTCAAAAACACCGTTTTTATAATAATAAAAAAAGACAACCAGGTAATTTTATTACTTTTTGTATTAAAAGAAAGAAAAACTATTTTATACCTATTAAAATTCGTTAAAGAATATTTTTAAACAACAATTTCGTCTGGTATAGCTCCATGCAATCTTAGCAAAAAACGATTTACTTTTTTCTTTGATATATTGTATTTTGAAAAAATTTTTAAATATTTTTGTTGTAGTTCATTTAATCCTAATTTTGATAAACACGGTAACCATGTATTCCATTGTGTTTCATCTTTTATCTTTTTTCTTGCTTGTTCTAATTCAATTGCTTCTATTATGTAGTACAAAATGTATATATATTGCTCCTCAGGATGAGGATATAATAATCTTGGTAAAACACACATATTAGAAGTTGATTGACAGTTTGACAATACCATACTTTTTATAGTTGTGTTTTGTACCTTGAATGTAGGATATATACATTGTAAAAGAGATGCATATATTGTATTATTTGTACCCGATAATAATTCACCCGCCGCTAAATTTTTCATACACATAGTAGCTATTTCATGTGACTTTTTCAAATCTTTTGTTTCATCTTGATCTAAACCTGCAAATACATGGCTTGGCATCAATAATCTAATCAAAGAACCTTGCGATTTTATAATATCTTGTTTTCGTGTCCAAGATTCATCTTGATTACAAAGATCATTGAAACATTTTGTTACAATATTTTTGTCTATCTTACAACAATGATAATTGTTTTTTGATAAAGATTTAGTTAATGCATATTCTCTACATTTTCTCATTAAAGCATATATATTTCCTTTTGAATCAAAAGTTTCTTTTATTAATTCATCCGGAATAGTTTTTAATCCATATACTTTACCATATTCTTTCAATATATACTCCAATTGTTCTTGAGACTTTTTTTCATAATTGAAAACAATACAATTTTTTGTCATATAAGATAAAAAACGCTCACTTATATAATTCTTATTCAAAATACATATTACCGGAGTTACAAAGTCTATATCAGAATTCAATTTTAACATATCATCGTAAAAAGCTTTTTCTGTTATCACATGCAAATTATGAATTACAACTACATCTCTTTTTCCAGTCAAATAATATTCAATATTTCTATTTGTTACAATGTGAAACAATTCATTTACAAATGTTTTTTTCTTAAAACGACTATGATCTTTATCATAAATACAATTTATATTTATACATCTATATCCATATTTATCAATAATATTACGTACATCAGTCTTCTTACCAACACCAACATCTCCAATCAAATGAACTAATGATGGTTTTATTTCATTTTTTGCTACTTTGCAAAACCAATCTTCTAAATTAGAATAGTCGCTTATCTTGTTCATCTATTTCAAAACTCTTAATTTTCTTTTAACTCTTTTTTTGTGAATAAATAAAAAACAAATAAAAAACAGTAAGTCATAAAAATAAACCACAAATAAAATAGTACTTTCATTTGTTGAAAGTTCACACTATTTGTAATTCTTGAAGCATTAATATCAATTGGTTCATATTCTAAGTGTATGTTTCTACAAAATACACAAGTCCCCATTTTTTGATTGAAATGCCAATCAATATAACATGTTTGACATAAAGTATTTTTACAACAAGGCATTTTATATATTGTTGATTCTTCCATAAAACAAATTGGACATTCTTGTACTATATTCATATCTTCATTTTCTGATAATGGTGATACTATTTCTTCTACATCAACCATTAAATTAATTATTGATTATTATCTTTTTCCTTCTTACGCCATAACCAATTCCATAAACTTTTTCTTTTTTCTCTTTTTTTATCAGTTTTTATTGTACATTTTTTAGTATACTTATAATAAGTACTAAATTTACAACGTTTTTTTGTATTTTTATAATGTCTCTTGATATTGTGATTAGTTGATACAATTATTGGATCTTTTAAATCAAAGTAAAATATGTCTTTCTTCATAGCAAAGCCATTTTCTTCAAAATGATCTACTATAACATTTTGTTTAATTTTTGGATAACAGCAACATTCTTCTTTTTCTCTATACATAAACCTATATTATAATTATAACAAATATTGTTTTTAAAACATAGTAGTATGTGCACCAGGAGGTCTGTTTGGTACTTCTATTTTGTTTATTATTTGTGCTTTAAACATTGAAACAACATACAAAAATGTTCTTGTTAGATTTTCTTCATGCGAAAAATATATAAGCATACCCTTATACGGTAACATTTCTCTTACTTCACTACCAGGTATTTCTAAATCAAATTTTTCTTTTGTTTCTATATTGTAAAAAATTGCTTTAGGTTTTTTTGTTAAAGAACTTCCTATTAAATATCCCTTATATTCATTAACAAAATCCATACGTAAACCTGTATTATGAACTTTAATTATTTCCATATTTTTCATATTAATTGTTACTTCTTTCAAAAAAATACCTAATTCAACTTCTTTATCATTTAACCATTCTGTAAAATTATAAACAAATGAAGAATAAATTTTATGTATACCATCACTAAGTTCTTCAATATATGATAAATGAAATAGATCAGCATATTCATCCATCCAAAGCTCCGTACAATTGTTAGTATTTATATCATAAACAAGCCAACCAGCTTTATTTAATTTTGAATCGAAAGGTAATTTTATTTTTCTCTTAAAATAATCATTCATCTTACCAACACCAGTACTTGTTATAGGAAATATATAGCTTTTATCATCTTTAGTTTTTATCCCATCATGAACTAAAACTGGATATTTATTAGGTGTCCAAGGTATAGAATATGTATTATTAATTCTTATAGGATATTTATCTTGACCCTTATAAGACATTATTGTATTATCTTCTATCATATGTGCACCCATTCTTTCTATTGTTTTTGACTTACTATTTATTTGAATATTTTCATTATTATCAAAATATAATTTTAAAGGTCTACAAGTTTCTTCAGTTGCATAATAACAATTCTTATATTTCAAAACAATAGTATTTCTTGTACCTGATTGTATATTTTTACGCACAAAAAAACTATATAACATTTTTGAAAACAAATTAAAATAATTTCTTTCCAAAAAGTCACTTAATGGAAAAGTCAAACTATTTGATTTTGGCATAGAAACTTCTGATATTGTAATATTGTTATCTTTGAAAACTACACTTGTTACAATTCCATTTCCATCAAATCCAGTTTCTTTCGAATTAGTTTGCATTCCATTATTTGGACCATTCATTAATATTCTTTTATTATTCAAACTTTCTGGATAAAAAAATGAGTTAGTTATGTCAAATGTATAAACAAAAATAAATTTTTTAAACAACCATCTCATTATAGTTAATTTATTGTTTATATTTATATAAAATCACAATAATATATATAGCTAATATGAGAAACTTTGTATTATTCTATATACTTTTAGGCGCTAAGTCTCTTATTCCAAAAGGTAAAACAACTTATAAAGGAATTGTTCCAAAAAATGTAGATGATTACATATTTACTAAACATAGTTATAATCAAATACTTGATATGTTTGATATTCTACAAGATTATTCAAATAATAAAATTAATCAAACAGAGGGAATCGAAAAACGTATGTATCAAGGAATGGCTACTAACATACGAAATGGCAAATATTACGCATCAAAAAATAAGGATAATGAATCAACTTATTTAGGATGGACACCATTAAACAAAGACAATATTATGATTAGATATAGTAACAAACCAGTTAGAAATGATAATAATGACATTAATTTTAGAAAAGTTCCGTTATATTTCATATTCTTAGAACCAAACGATACACAACTTTCTGTAACAAGAATTATACAAAATCCATCAATACAAGTAAAAATCAACATAAAACTTATTCGTAAACATCTTGAAGAATTAGCAGAAGTTTCTAATACAAATCTAAATTTATTACCATTATTGTTATACGATAGCGGTCGCTGGTACTTTGAGTTTTCACTTGGTTATAATCTAACTGAAACAAGAACTATGGAGTTAATGTAATATTGTATTAAGCTTATTCTATATTTTCCTTTTTTTTAGTATACATTAAATACAATATACCATGGTATGTTATCATTGATAAAGAAATTGTAGAATCATATATAAGGTGTCCCCCATATTTTTCTATAAAATTATCACAAAAAACCGCTTCAATCCATCCAATTATAGTAACTGGTAAATGCACTATTATTGCCTTTATATCATAAAATAGATTCTTATTATTCAATTTTAATTCAGACAAAGAAGCTGTTAACATTAATGTTGTTTGAACATAAGTAAAACTATAATTAAAAGGTATTACAAATGTGATTAATATAGTATGAATTATCGCACTAATTCTCCATTGTAAAATAGTTCCATTTAAGTATGCGGCTTTCACTAAAAAATACCAAAAATAATAAAATATCACAATTGAAATTAGTTTATAATAAGTTTTAATACTTGAATTATACAAAGATGATATTTCACTAAGAAATATTGAACTAAATGCAAGATTTAAATGACCTAAACCGTGAAAAAATATTGCACCAATACTTCCTTTTACCGGTTCTAATAACTTTTTATTAGTCTCAATATTTGAGTCAACTTTAATATTCTTATACATACAAAACAAAATTATTGAGAATATTGTGTCAGAATAAAATGCTAATACATGACTTTGATATAAATAGTGATTTTGTTTATTTGAAATACAAAAACCATCTTCTATAAACGATTTTGAAAACAAATCTTTTGATGTCATTGAATATAAAAATCCTAACTGTAGTACCAAAACTAATCCATGAGTATAATCTCCTATTCTAGCCATAGTAGTATTATTTCA
>Ga0163111_10001251_pt1 | contig 15556 bp, 19 predicted proteins | sample CRUFie1St18metaG_FD_109645 | JGI IMG/M metagenome (GOLD analysis project Ga0163111, IMG submission 109645) | Marine microbial communities from the Costa Rica Dome - CRUD Field 142mm St18 metaG | ecosystem: Environmental > Aquatic > Marine > Oceanic > Photic zone | place: Costa Rica: the Eastern...
AAATCGGTCTTTTTGATAATCGGGGTTGCCGTCATCGGAAGTAGCTTCGGGGCATATCATAACACAGTAAGGTGGACTTTCTTTACTTGTCCTTAACTTCTTACCATTCTTTTCTATTTCGATGCCGGACTTTGTCCCTTCAACATTTGGTCGACCGATTCTTGAGTAAATTGGTTGGTGGAAGGTTGGGCTGTCTCGGTTACTATCTAATCGTGGGTAGCAATCCCAGGTTGTGTCTATCTTCCATTGAGGGGTTTTCTCATAGAATTCGTCTTCTTCGGTTAGTTGACGAGGGAATCGGAAGTAAAATGCAAACCTACCACGCTTACTGATAGGCGCACTGTAATCAGGATAGAGTCGTGGTTCGGACCATGAGTTCGTCTTTGGATTCCACCACTCGACCTTTGCACAGAAGGAATCCATTTCATCCCCTCTATTCCAGTGATAGGAGCCTTCGTAGTTTTGCTTGTGTTGTCCTCCTTTAGATTGAATTTTGTGCACATTTTTGCCGAAATTCCTACCCTTGCCAGCTAAATGATTTCGGCCTCCTTGTTCCATAAGGCGGATATTTCTCCCACCAAAGTAATCAGCTTTACTACCCCATAGCATGTCGCCGCCTGTATTACGGTATTGCCAGTATTCTCCACCATATCCCCAAGTATCTCTATACCCGTACATTTGACCAACTATACAATGTGGCTGGCCTACTTGTAAGTTTGCGATATTCTGTTGTACACATTCCCATCCTTTACCTTCCATGTAGCGATACACAGCGGAGGCTCCTAGCCAACCTGCGTCATAGTTTTGCCATAGCCTAACTGACTCGCCGCGCGTTACATCGCTTCCGCTTCTTCCGTATGACCACTTGTGATTCTTTATGTGTCCATGCCACATGTCATCATCCATAGGGACTAGATTTTTTTCTTGCTCTTTGAGCTCGTCTTTCATTTCTTTTGACATGAATGGCGAGCTTTGGGCAACGGTGTAGTATGAAGGGTCTCTTTGCACCACTGGTTCTGTTGGTATGAAACCTAAAGCGGTATATGCCGCTGGGTTTTTTCTAAGTAAGAAGCTAGATGCATCGTCTAACCAAGAGGGGTCTAGGTTACTTGGAACCTTGGGGGCTATGTGAAAGTTAAGCCCAATTAGAGGTATTTGTTGCTCTATGGTGTAAACTACTTTGCTATCAGCAAGAGTGACGAAGATAAGTCGCTCAGCTCCTTCGTGCATTACAGTAGCAAAGAAATAGCCCGCCCCAATCATTGTTGCCTCAAAGGTAATCTTGTCGTACTTACGGTAACCGAATTTTTGCTCATAGATAGTGCCATTCTTTACGATGGTACGCTTAGCACCGTTGCCACGCCTTACAGTAACTTCTTGAATCACTGGTTCAGCATGCACTTCTCCTAGAGAAGAAGAGCGGACAAAGGCAGAATTGCGCCTATGAGCAAAACTGGGTCTCATTGTCGCAACGCTCCCTGCATGCTACTACGCAAGGCAGGGAAAAGACCAGCTAGACCCTTAGTGCCCTGCTGCTCACTTAGGACTGGGCGGCCATGACCGCGAAGTTTGTCGATACCTGAAAGATTCCTTTGAACATTAACTGGTGTGTTGATGTTTCGCGAAGTACCGAATGACCCAAGTCCATGCCCATATGGGAATAGGGGTCTCTTTCGACTTTGGGGCATAGGGTTTGGAAGTGTAGTGCTGTAATTTGGGTTAAGCTTCTTAATTTCACTAACTGCTAGAGGTATCATGCCTTTCCAACCAAACTCTATTTCTGTCTTTGCGAACTCTAATGCATTGTTTTGGCTCAGTTGTCTTGTAGTAAACAAATTAATCATTTGGGTCCTTCGCTGTTGAGGGTAGGTAATATGGTTAACGAACATAGGTACTTTCATTAGCTTTTGATAAAGACTTGGGTAACTTTGTTTGAAGTCAGCTAGCCACTTTTCTGACTGCTCTTGATACCATGCTTTGTAGTTGATTAGTTCTTGGGTTTGTTTCAAGTGCATGGCTTGGGCCGGTGATATAGCCTGCTGGTTGGATTGTACGGATGGATTAGCTATTATTTCCGTAGCGTTTATGTCTGCTCTTTGGATAGCTTGCTCGACTTCTCTCATGAAGTCCATAGCCATTGGTTCTATCTTAGTCATGATGTAACGCTTGAACTCGTCCGGTGTCATGTTTTTTCTAGATTGTGAGCGTGTATCTGTGCTAACTGCTACTCCGCTACTTAGGCCACCTTGGTCCCATCGTGTTACTTCATTCATGAAGATTTCATTGGCTTGGTCGATAAGTGAAAGAGCGCGGTTAGCGTAGGCCTTTGCTTGGTCGGGGCCTAGTCTTGCAGCAGCATCGGCAAAGATACCTCGGCCTTGTAGGGCTTCTGCTATCATTTGCTTAATTGGTGCTACCTCTTTATTCCAATCTTCAACCATCATGTGGTATGCCTTTGAATGGGTAAATGCTGGTCCTTTATGTTGGCGTACATCTTCTGTAATTTGGTCCTTGATTGGCCCAGTAGGCACAGATTCTTTGGTACGGGTAGCATCGTTGATAGCTTGAGTACGACGCTTGTCAGTAAATGCACTCATTATTGCTAGCTGAGGTAATATTCCACTACCTCTTGCTCCCATTCGACCTCTTTGCACAGGCTGGAACCTTGCTTTGCTAATACTTCTGTTAAAGGCCTTCATACCTTTGTTAGCAAATCTTTGAGCTGCACCACGAGCTTTTGATTCAGCTTGACGAGCACGGTCAGTAATTGCGTTCATCTGACTGCGTGATTCTTTTTGCTTCTGTTTTTCGGCTTCTTGCCTTCGTTCTTCCGCTTCTCTCTTACGACGAGTAGCAACTAAGTCCTCTTTACCTTGTGCTACTAGTTCCATATCCCTCTTTGCATCTTCTTGAGCCCTTATTGCAGACGCCTTTTCTGCGGCTAGTTGATGGTTGTTTTGTCGTGTACTGTCTGCTGCTTGCTGCATAATTTGAGCAGGCTTTGCAGGTGTTACTGTCACAGTAGGAGATGGTGCTAATGTAATAGTCGCAGGTGGCTCCATAGTGATAGAAGGCGCAGGTGGAGTTTCTTTCTTGCGTTGTTTACTGGTCGGCGGTGCTTGTTGTTGTTGTGGTTGGCGGATTCGAGGGTCTTCGTTTCCAAACATGCGGTCTCTAATGCTTACGAATGGGCGACTCCTGTTGCCTCGGTCTCTTGGTCCATCAGGAGTTAGGAATGAGGAACGCATAGTGCCACCACTTGCGCGGTAAAGAGCTTCTATTTGTCCTCGGTGAGTGTAAAGTGCAGCTTTGCGCTGGTTGTTTTGATATTCTAGTTGCTTAACATGGTTCATCGCTATACCTGCGTTAGCTACGGTGTTGCGTCTAATTTCATTACGGCGACGAGTAATTTCTCGCTGAACCTTTCGTATTGTGTCTTTTGTCGCTTCAACTTCGTATATGCTTCTAAACATTACTCAACCCTCCCGATTATTGCTGTTAGGCCAAGTAGGATAGTTACAGCTGCTAGTCCGAAACTTTGATTATTACTAATAGTACCTAATCCTATTCTTTGGAGTGTTTTTCGTTGGAGCTTAGAGTAAGCTCTAAGTGGGCCTTCGTCATTTTTGTTAGCTTTTTGCTGAGCTAGAACGGCTTGATTGATGCGCTTATCCACTTCTTCTAGTTGTTTCCTTGCGTTTTCATGCTCTTTTCGTAGTGCTTTCAAAGAATCCTCGGCTCTTCGCCTTGCTCTTTTTGCTTCTTCTAGCTGAGTATTCATCAAGCTAAAGTCAACACTTGCGCCTCCCTCTCCTGGCTTTGCCTTGACAGGAGGGTTACCACCCACAGGGGTTGTTGGAAGGCTAGGTGCAGTACTGTACACAAGACCACCTCAGATACGGCGTGTCCACTTTAGTGCAAAATATCCAGCTAAAATTGCGAGAACAGTACCACCGCTACCAGCAAGGTATTGCGGGAAGTGTGATGGGTGTTCTTCTTCACCGTCCGCGTTACCGAAGGTAGTAATTGAAGTCATAATTCCTCCCTCTTTGCGGTTCATCTCTCGGTCATCTCCAAAGTAAGCCGTGTGAGCAGGTCCACTACCTAAGTTGCTTGAACCTGCGTTGGAAGATTGCCATGCACTCTTGTATGCGTCGTATGCATTTTGGCGACCCATTGCCTCACTTTCGCTACGAGGAGCTGGGTTGCCTGCATCCCACTCTTGGTAGGTTAGAAGTGGTTTGCCTACCAAAGTTGAATCTGCTTCCATATAATCAGCGTCAAACAAATCTGCCCGTGCAGGGATAGCGTAAGAACGCGCTGCGGTCTGCTGAGCTGCTTGAGGGGTCATACCTGGTCTTGGTGTAAAGAAGTTATCATCGAGGTTATCACCTCTTGCGATTAGTGAAGTGTTTAATGCACTACTTCGCCTATCATAGATTTTCCTTGCTTTGATGGCTTTTGGTACTCCACCAAATGTATTGATTTTTGAAAATATTCCGTTCTCATAGGAATCGCCAAAGATGGCAATATTCCCAAGACTGTGGGCTTTAAGTCGGGCTAATTGGTGGTTTGTTCTCATAGTATTCACTTCACATACTGGTCAAATAGGTACTTACCTAGCACTCCACTAGCAAAAGCTAAACCTACTACTCCCCAAAACTCGCCGCTCTTCATATCGAGCTGACCCATTCTGCGGGACTTAATAGGTGCAACGCGTGTTGCTGGAGATGGCATGCTAGGGGTAGTGGACACAGAAGGTCCGCTACCTAAGTTAAATTCTTTCTTTACTGACGGGGAGTTGACTATATCCATAGCAGAATCGTTTGTCTTAAACGACTTCATATCGCTGTTGCCTAGGTTATCAACTAGTTTTCCTTGGTCACTATTAGACATAGTTTGTACGAAGATTGGGCCATCGTCATCAGGGTTCGACATGACCCCCATGAATGGCTTATGTTTCATTACTTTCTCCCTCCTAACAGTCCAAGGTTTCTAGCCCATACAATTGGTCGCGGAGTTAACGCGCCTAAACCGCCCGAAGAACTACTACCAAATGAACTAGTCGGTCCGCCTGAAAGACCAGCAATCTGTCGTTGGACCACAGGAATCCTACTAGTGCTTGGGTCTGCTACAAGTGGATAGACTTGACTAACCTTTACTGACTTTCCTAGTTTGAAAGTAGGGAAAATTAGCTCACATGGAATCCAATTTGTACCAAACTCCTTAGTAGGTGCAGTAGTGCGAGTAATTAACATTACATGGTTAAACACACCATCAGCATTTGAGTCAACTATTAGTGCTCCAGTAGGATATCCAATAGACCCTAAGAGTGCGCCTGCTACTATTACAAAGTCGTCACAGTCAGCAGCGCTTCTTCCTTGTTCAACATCTTTTAGGATTCTCCTGGCTGTCATGAAGTACTCCACATCTATGGGGTCTTTTCGGTACACGACATTGTTTTGTACCCACTTAACGATAGCACGAATCTCTCCTAACTCGTCGTGTCCTTTGACTCCAGCTCTATCAACGATACTAACTGCTTTGCGTCGGACATACTCATCTCTTAAACCATCTTCAATTAACTCTTTGAGATACTTTACTACTGACTTAAATCTAGCTTCGGGGGCTACATTGTCTCCGTATCTAATGCGTAAGATACGGTCGGCCATAACATTGCGATACCACCACCTATCTTAATTGTGTCCCAAGACTTAAGGTCAGCGTGAAAAGTCGCTAGTCATGGTTAAGTTTCTTTTGAGCATACCAGCTGAACCTATCGCTCAAGGTAGGCCTAGACTAAGTAGTAGGGGAGGTTTTGCTCGTGCTTATGACCCACCTAAAAGTCGTACTTGGAAAGCATTTGTAGCTGATTATGCACAAAAAGCGATGAAAGAGCAGGGATTGACCAAGCCATTAGATGGTCCCTTAATGGTCAAGATTAGATTTGGATTTCCTTTACCCAAAAGTCAGCACAGAAAGAACCCTAAACCTATGATGTGGCACATGAAGCGCCCCGACTTAGACAACTTGTACAAGGGTGTTATTGACGGTATGGAGGGTATAGTTTATCATCGCGACTCCGAGATAGTCAAAGTAGTAATGGATAAGGTAATTGTTCCACAAGGAGATGCGCCTTATGTCAACCTCGCCGTAGTGAAAGTCGAGGCTTTGAATCCCTAGTTAGTTTCTTTTCCCTCTTTAGCCTTGGTTGTGGCTTTGGAATGTTTACTGTTCGTACAGGCTCTTCTTCTCCCATCAATGTGTAGTCCGCTGAGTTGTCAGGAGTTGCGTAGTCGACCCAATCTAGGTCCTCTTCTTCCTCCGGTAAATCTATTTCCGGTTCTCTCGTTATTTTGATTTGAGATGTGTCAATCTTAGTTGGAGCTGGGATTGTGTTTTCAGTTCTTGCTTGAATGAATCCCATTATTTCTTCTGCGGCACTGAGTAATTGCTTCCAGTCAATACGCTTTGCCTGGTCGATATACCCCGATACATCGACATTTTTGAGGTTGTCAAGTACCTCTCCCAATCCTTCTCGGTTTTCTTTGAGTTTCTCAACAACATCTGCTACACTATCTAAATCTAGCTCGGTCAAGTCAACACCAACCTTGCGGAATATATCTTTGGCTTCCTCTAAGTCTGCGGTGAAGCCAGTGACTTTCGTATTTGCTTCCTCTAATGTATCTTCTAACTTGTCCATCTGTTTGTTAACAAACTCAAGATGTTGTAGTGATTCGCTGCTTTTATCGTCTAACTTGATGGTAATGTAAGCGATAACAGAATTTATCGAACCATTCATTACTGCTAGTGCTACTATGCCTGAGAAAAGAGCGTCGAGTTGCACGGCTAGGTACATTATTGAAAATGTCAAGATGGCAGGGACAAAGAAAAATATCGCATACAACCACACTGGCCATTTTGATTTGCCATCGAAGTGAACCTTTGCCTCTTCAATTGTCATCTGCTCCAGTTCCCAACTCATGGTCTCACCTACTGTGCATGGATTTCTTCGATAATCTTAGTACAGAAGGCTGACACTTCAGGGCGACCTAGGAATTGGTAGTCAAACTTCACACCGCCGGTTTCTATGAAGGGGTGGATAAGTGCCATTAACTCGGTGTAGTTGTTGTTAGAGAAGATTTCCCAAAAGACTGGATTCTGCTTGAGTTGACTAATGATGTACCCACTGACTACTCCCTCAGGTGTTCCGTTCTGAATTTCCAATAATGCTTTCTCTAATCCTTGGGCAATATCACGGATAGAGCGAATGAAGGCAAGTCGCTTGGAAATTTCTTCTAGCTTCTGTTCAACAGTGTAGTTGGAGTACTGAATCATTACATTATCAACTGCAATAGATACCTGTTGTTGAACCGCTTGTAGTTTCTTAGGGTCTTCTAGCTCAGCACCCATCTGTTGCTTTAGCTGTTCCATGATTGCGCCCTTGTACTCATCAGAATTTGGTTGCATTTCCAAAACTTCTTCTTCTTGTGCTGGGGTTTCGGTCGGAGTTTCGTCTCCAAAGAACATGTCGGGTCCAGGTGGAGTAGCCATTGGCTCTCCATCGTATGGTGGTAATGGTTGCTCTATCTCCTGTGGGAGTGGCTGCATTGGTACTTGTTGTACTGGTGTACCTGCGTATGGGTCGTAGTTTGGACTATCATACCCTGCTGGTCTTACTGGTGCGTTCTTTGCTAAAGCTGCACTAGCGCCACTTGCTACTGCGCCAAGTACTTCGGGTTGTAATAGTCGACCTGCAACTCTCTCAAGTGCGCTTTCATTACTTCCGCCTCCATCTAATAGGTTTTCAACCATCTTTTGCTTGAAGATACCCTTCATATCGGAATCGAAGAAACCATCGCTGTCTTTGGTGCGTAGCATTTCTCTCATGAAACTCATTTGCTGCATAGAAAATTGCTGGTCACGAGATTGTTGTTCCCTTCTTAGTTCCGATTCACGCTGTTGGTCTAGCCTTCGCTGTTCCATCATCATCATTTGTTGTTGATGTTGTTGACGCGCTGCAATTTGTTGTTGCATCATCATAAACTGCATCATAGCGCTCATTGAGTTTGAAACGGAATCCCCGCCACTTGGTTGTGGCATTCCTTGTACAGAAAACATACCGTTGTCAACACTAGGGTCGGAGAATGCTTCGCTTTCCATTTTAGCCATCTGTTGCTTGTAAGCATTAGATGGTTCGACTGTTACTGACTCAGGAAGTGGTGCAACCACAGGTGTAACACCGGAAAATGCGTTTGTTTTCGGTGCGTTTCGTAGCCCCTCAGAAATTTGGTCCTTTGTGAAACCTTTAGCTTGTAGCCAGGCAGCATAGTACATCTTAATGTCATCAGTGCCACAACCTAACTTGGATGAAATCTCTCCCAGTGCGGGGTGATATTGTCCACCTTCGTGATAGGGTGGGCCGTCGTACCACTCACTATCGTCAAACACTGCCCTGAGCAATTCTTTTCGTTCTTGAGAAGATAGGCGGTCCCATTCACTTTGGGGTCCGTCGCTACCTCCCATGTCCATGTCTATTTCATCCATGTTCATTCCTCCTCGTCTTCAGGTCCAATGATAGTAGCAACATCTTCTAGGTTCTGCTTTACTAAGTCAACTTCTTGGAGAAGTAGCTCTAAGTTATCACTTGCACCTTGAATTTGCGTTTCCATTTGCTCTTTCATTTGTAGCAATTGGTCTAAGCGGTTTTGGTAACCATCTCTTAGATTCTTCATGTGCTTTACTACTAGGTCGTCATGTTCAGTCATTATCTTCATCTCCTTCGTCTAGTGGGAAGCCGTTTTCGTCGCAGACAATTTCGTTACCATCTTCGTCGATGAAGAAAAGCTCCCCACTTTCTTCATCTTCGTAAATGATGATTTGTTCCGCATCTTGCGGAATACCTGCTTTTTGCTTAGAAATGCTATCCTTAACATCTCTAAAGAATGAAACTCCTTTGGCTACTGCGTTAGAACCAAGCATTGATGCTGATTCGGCAGCTGCTTCTTGTAATACATCAGTGAGTGTACGCTCTTTCTTTGGCACTGCCACTGGTATGTTAGCCTCCATCAGGGTAACAAGTGTAGCGACTATTTCTTTACGCATAGTGTTAATGTGTTCATCAGCACGATAGGGGTTACCTTTCAACGCTATGAATGCTAATTCCATATTCTTTTGGTGCGTAGTCAACGCGCCATCTAAATCAGGAGGAATTATGTCTTGAATTTCCACTTAATCACCTCAGTTTGAGTATGGGTTTACATCCGGGTCGTCACTGTCAGCTGGTGCTGCTGGTGAAGTTTCTTCGACTTTTGGTGCTGGTGCAGCGACTGGGGCGGGTGCTTCTTCTTCGTAGTCATCATCCCATTCATCTTCGAAGGCGTCAGCAATCAATTCTGCTAGTGCCTCTTCCCAAATTGACTCTCGCGCCTTTAGGTCTGTCCACTTCATGTACAATACATTCTCCCAAACATACATCTCAACGCTTTCTTCGTTCTTAATGAACAAACCAAGGTTACCCATTAGGGTAGTTACATTGTTGAAAGTCTTTGGTTCGCCATCGGGCCCTCGCACAGTTACGGTGTCGGTTGTCGCCTGCATGATTGTAGCAGGGTTTCACCATGAACATAAAGAAAATGACTGATTAGCTTCATCACACTTAGTTCAAAACTATGTAAAATGTAGTTGAACTACTACACTTTGTAGCCTGGAGCATAAAGTCAAGATATACAATTTGTACAATATGTTTAATTTCGTCATGGAATCGTACTACCAAATACAAATGTCATTATGACACATGGTAGGATGCACATGAAAAAGAAACGCGGGGGGCAGCGAAAGTTTCGCAAACTATTCACTGGAGAAGATAATGAAGAAGATGATGACATTTTGGACTTAGAAGAGGAAAGTGAAGATAAGAAAACAAAGACTTGGAAGCGTATTCGTTCTGCACAGTTTCTAGAAATATTCCAGGACATGTACGGTGATGTAACAGAAGAACATCCTGACCGCGAAAGATTCAAACCAAGAGCAGTTAGGCTGACAGGTTCAACAGTTGGTTATGTCGAAGCTTTGCGAAGAATGCAAAAGATGGGGTTGTTTGCAGATATACCAGCAGATGTAGTACTTCAGATGGAGAGCGAAGTAAGGGGTATGTACATTTTCAATCACAAAGATGCAGATATGCTAAACTATCCTCTCATGGTACACATAGCAGTTAGGTTTCTTTACTGGTATTTGCTTGGTGCTAACAAAGCTACGGCAGCTACGCTCAAGTATATGACTAAGATGAATAGCGAGTCATTCAAACTAAAGACCCAGCGACTCAAGGTCGACCAGGGTTACATCTTAGAACAGGAAGCACTGCTAAAGCAAGGGTTAGTTGAAGAAGTCGAAGCGACAGAAGAAATCGAAGAAGTCGAACCTGATGACTTTGACTTTGAGGGAATAGATGAACTATTCTGAGGTAGCTAGTCGCCAAATACTATGAGGGAAGTTTCCATCGGAATAGGCACCGTTCCACTCGCCAGCGTAACCAGTCATTCCTACTTTTTCGAATTCAGGGTACTTACTTAACACATTAGAAAGTCGCGAGCTAGTCACACCATTTCTAAGGTGTGCATTGAGATATTCTTTGATTTGGGGGAAGGGTGCTTCACCCACTTCCTCTAAGAATTTCACTATTCGATTGCATGTACGCGTTTGTCCTTTTTTCCATCTCTTTTGCATAAATACCGCCTGGGTTCTTTCGTACCCGAATGCGGCTAATATACCTTACGAGGTGAGTTGGATTTCAATTAACTCCAAAGAGGGTGGATTGACCATCTTAGAGAAGCGGTCTTGGTTAACTTTGTAGTAGTTTTTGATGAAAAGAGCAGCTTCGACCTCCGAAGAAAACGCAGCAATTACTCCTAAGGGGTGTTGTGCTTTATCGGGGCCTTTGTCGACAATTACCTTTGTTTCTATGATTTCATCCGATGCTTCTAAGTCTTCGACTTCCCCATCTTCTGTAAGTCCTTGTGCTTCTGACGCCTTTATCTTTTGAACCTCGACTTCTAGCTTTCGCCCTAAGTTGGGACAAGAAGATTTAGGACACCAAATCTTGACAAACGCTGGGTCATGTACAACCCAAAAAGATGGAAGAGTTTTTGCAGGCTTCTGTGCTTCTTCCAAAGCGGTAAGCCTAGCAATTAAATCTGCTTGGTCCACAGACCCACCTCAATAAACAGGTGCGTCGTTCATGTTCTTAGAGAATTTGACTTCGGTTCCAGGGATTGGGTAGCGCACAAAGAGTCTCTTAGTGCGAGCAAACTTCTCTTTGACCTTGACTACTTGGATTTGCTCGTCGAATACTTGGGTATCAACGCGTACTGCACCAATACCAAACATCTGCCACCATGCACGGGTAATGGTGAAAGCTACATTTTGAGTGTGGTTTTCTAGAATTGCGTTGTTAGTGGGACCTAACCAAAGTGTCCAGCCATCAGTAGCACCTGCGCTGTAACCTGTAAATGGGCTGGTTGCCTCTAGTAAGTCTTTGAGTGTTGCCTTTGCAGACTTCTGTACATCTTCTGTTACTACCTTTCCACCATATACGATGTTGTAAGCTTCATTGAAATCTTCAAATGGGTCACTATCGCTTTCTGCTTTAGGCTTGTAAGTACCTTCTTTGTACTGAGTCCAAAGGTCAGATACCTCATTTTGTTTCATGCCTTTGTGCGCTCGTCGGAATTGGCTCCATGTTAGGTCCATGAAACCAGTAGGGTATCACGGCGAAGATAATACTTCTCATTGTGGAAGGTACTCTTTGAGTATCTCTTTGTACTGTTTGATTTTAGGAGAAAGTGAGGTACGAGAGACCCCTGTCATCTCGGAAGCTACCTGTTGTGTGACTCTTTGCTGGAAGAACCCAGCATAAGCCACCATGAATGCCACAACCTTGTGTTGTGTAACTCCTCGTGGGTGGTCTATTGTCAACCAAGTTTCCTTCATTGGTTCGACGAAGTTTTCGGGTAGTCTTAGTGCAGGGGCATATATCTCAATTAGGTATGCCCCTTCTTGGTATTCTTCACCCTTGTAGGTCTTAATGAATGAGAGTGCTTTGTTGATTAGGTTACTTTCTGAAGGATAGCCAGTTACAGTGGCTAGTAATTTGAAGCGAGTATCACCTCTCTCCATCATCATGTATGCAGCCGCTACTTCCAAGATTTTTCTTTTCTTGCTTGAGATTTGTTCAAAGACATGGAATGGCCCATGCTTAGTGAAAAGCATATAGAAGGAGACTATTTCATCAAACTTCTCGATGAAGAACCCAGTGTATACATCAGTTTCTCCTTCTCCTTCATTGAGTTCTTCTATTATCTGCCTAAGTTGTACTTGAGTATCTCTCACCATCTTCTCTTCAGGAGTGTCCTGTACATCAAGAGCATCCACAGGTGCAGTATCTCCTGTATCTTGGTTTCCATCGTCATCATCACTTTCACCCGTCTGCTCGCCTGGCTGGAAATCACTATCGGTATCTGACTCGATATCAGTCTCCGTATGTAAGATTAAACCACATACTACGCAGGTAAAGTTGATATTCGCCTGGAAGACCAAATTGTTTTTGTCACCACATTGACTATCGTCAAACCCAGCAGGGCAGCTATCTTTCTCCAAAAAATTGCCCGGCACCAGCAACCCCCCTGTACGCCTTTCCATTGACACATAGTACGGGAGTTCTCTTAGTACCTGTAACTGAAAACATTACATCATACCCCATCAGTGTAGTGTCGGGCTCAATTAATTCGTAGTCTATTTCTGCTTCTTCTAGCATAGACATTACTTGTTTACTGTCCGCTTCGTTACTTACTGCGAACAGCTTGACTGGCATGGTTAGCGGTAGGGCTTGACTCGGATAACCTTTTTCCTCACTACTAAGCGTGGTAGGTTCATGGAAGACATTGGCAAGATATTCCGAAACCTCGGACATAACTTTGGTGGGAGTCCGCAAAAAGAAGAGCAAAACAGTGACCTAGAAGCCAAGATGAATGATATTCAATCTGAGCTTTATGGTACTATTGAGGCTTTGGTTACTAGAGTTAGAGCCTTAGAACAACAAGTAGCAGAATTGAAAGTTGAGTTAGCGGAAGCTCCGGGCAAAGAATATACTAATGCATTTGACCTTATGAGTCCCGAAGAATTACTTGGTAGGGCGCCTCAACCAATAGAACCACTAATGGAGGAAGAGGTAATCAGCGTCAAGGGATTTGTAGCTCCGCCTCCTGTAACCACGGAAGTTGAGGAAGTTGAACCAGTTGAGGAAACGGAACTAGACTTGCCCGAAGACGAACCCCTAGGTGGAGTGGAAACTATTGATGTTGATATGTACGAGCTTCTTGGTGACGATGACCCTAATCACTTGGATGCTAGTGAAATTATCACCTACATTGAATCCTATGGTGGGGTATTGAACCAGGAAATGAAGAAGAAGGAGTTGCTACGGGAAGGTATTAGTGATACTGACCGCAAGAAAGTCTATGCTCTCTTAGAGAAGTGCGGAATTAAAACCTACAAGGCTAACAAGTTTAGAACATTCTTTTACATTGGTAAGGAATCTGATGGTAAAGAAAAATACGAGACTTACATGGCAAAATAGTCACATGTCATAATTGATGAAAACCTATTCTAGAAATCTTCTTTCGCGCACACGCACACGCAAGGCAATCGGTGTAAAACTACTTTACACCCTTTTTGACTTTAGACTAGTACAACGATTACTCTTCTTACATACCCATAAAAGAGTGTAATTAGTCACTTTACACCCTTTGAAGTTTTGATTTTTCAGGCTCTCAGTATAGCGTTTATTTTTTACACCCTTTTTTACACCCTTTTTTGAAAGAGTGTAATGAAATATTTTACACCCTTTTGGTGAGATTTTAGGTAGGGGGGTGTATTTTCTGCAAAAATAGCTGTTTCTTTATATACTCTCAGCAAAATCACATAGTAATTAGTAGTTTTACACCCTTTTTTACACCCTTTTGGATATATTTTACACCCTTTTTACACCCTTTTACCAAAAAGAGTGTAAAAGTACTTTACACCCTTAGGAATGTTCATAAGGTAATTGTAATGGTCTCGAAAGTATGAGTAAGAGAAAGCCCGAAGAGTTGGTGAAGGAACTGGATGAGATGAATGATTTAGACCGAAGAGTATTCTTCGAGCAGGCTGGTCTTATGTGTAACACATGGGATTATACCCGCGGAGCTATCATTGAGTTGATGTTTCCTTCTCGTACTAACCGTAAGCACGAAGCAAACTTGGCGTTGTGCCGAAGCTTTGTGAGAGACCATGGGTTTTTGACTCGCGTTCATGTTTTACCTGATATGCCCGCTTCCACCTTCCGCCAATGTATCTTGAGACCTCTAATAGAAGATGAAGAATTAATCTATGATAGTGGGGTAAAGTGGAAGAAAGATGGCAAAGGTCAGGCTCACAAAGTATTCCGTGATAAGACCCGTCGCTATCAGAAGTTAGGTGAGGAAGTTGCTAACGCTCGACCGACATGGACTCTCAGCATAGTTAATGAACCGTCAGAAACCGCGAGGCAATTCGTGTCGCGAGTTTTGACTAATGAAGGTGTCCTGAAAGTCGGGTTTCCAAAGATTCCTGGCTTCTTAGCAAACCTAAAGCGATTAGGTTACCAAGATGCCGACCAAAACACTATCATAGAGTGGTGCAAAGTAGTCGAACAAGAAATTAGAGCCCAAAGCGAAACCAACCCTGCCTTGAAAGTATACAAAGTACACAACGGTAAGATTAGCATTAAGACAAATACAGGAGTGATGAAAAATGACTGACGATGGAATTCCAGTTTGGGGTATTGAAGAGCCTGATATTGACCTTGGCGACCTTGTTCTTGAAGATGAGAACGATGCGTTAGCCGCAAACCGTACAAGAGAAATGAAGCGCTCAGTCCATGCATGGCTTTGTTTCCACAGTGGTTTATTTTCGGAATGGGGGTTGACGCATGACGCAGTTGACGAATCAGCTACCAGTAGCTCCGAGAGAATGCATAGTGAAGGACACTATCGTTGGGATAGTGCAATTGAATCTCGCCGTAACGCTATGTGTTCATTGAGAACCCAGTTAGGAGAAGATATTACACCATCCCCAGTTAGTTTTGATACCGAAGGAATAGCCCTCGGCTACAACCTCCCTGGATTATTTGACATTCCTGAAGCAGACCTGCGCACTTTCGATGAGCGATTTGACGGTGATGCTGGTTGTGGTTATGACACATGGCAAGAATTTTGCACTTACTACCGCAACCTTGCTTCTTACTTAGTCTATGACCTGGCCGCTGTTTTGGATATTCTCAAAGATTTACTACCCCATTACATGCCACAGATAGACCAAGCGTGGACTGAAAGGCAACTAAACCGTCACTACCGACAACCATCTATCCAAGTTTTGGGAGTACACTGCGACAGGGATAGAAGCGTTGGCGAAGCATTAAGCTCTCGTGAGTTAGGTCGACTAGTGAGAGTACATGGACAAATTACCCTGCTTTCACCAA
>Ga0163111_10001255_pt1 | contig 15530 bp, 12 predicted proteins | sample CRUFie1St18metaG_FD_109645 | JGI IMG/M metagenome (GOLD analysis project Ga0163111, IMG submission 109645) | Marine microbial communities from the Costa Rica Dome - CRUD Field 142mm St18 metaG | ecosystem: Environmental > Aquatic > Marine > Oceanic > Photic zone | place: Costa Rica: the Eastern...
ATGCTCCTTCGTTAGTAACTTCATAACGCACAGGTAAGTTACCTGATCTCATAAACGCTTCTGTGTTTACGTTTGAGTTACGCATTCTATGACAGAATACAAAGTTACCATCAGCACCACGTGCCATCCAGTCAATAAAACCAGCACCATACCAACTGTATTGGATACCAATCATCTGCATGTATCTAACATCCATATTGTATCCGCTCTTACCAGTGCCGTCCATTCTATCTAAGTTCCATTCACTTTGTAGAACTTTCTTGTCTGTAATTAAGTTTATCTTACAAGAAGCCGAATTATTAACACCTCTATAGTCTGGTGTAACTGTTATTTGTGTTTGTGAATCAACGTTTGCAACAACGTGAGTCATTCCTTTGACAACAATTCTATCGCCGGCTTTTAACTGATCTCTAAATCTAGTATTATTACCTGTAATTAAGTTAGAGTCAACTATAACTGCTCCAGTACCTGCAATTTGTTTAGTACTTGTACGTTGGGCAACACTAATATTAGTTCCATCAAATTCCCAATAAATTCCGTTCTGGTCATCAAATATACCTGAACGTACAGTAGCACCGTGCCAGCCAACAACTGTCATCTGTGCCGCAAAACCAAGAACTGCTGTTTGTGATCCTAGTCTACGAGTTGATAAACATTTCAGTGTTCTTTCATCTATAATTTGTGTAATAACATATTCACCGTTGTAGCCTGCTGTTTCAACTCCAATAAGTCTTATCTTACCACCTACCTGAGCACCGTGATCGTTATCATCAGTAACAATAGTTAGGATTGCACCAATACCTGTGCCGTCTGCTGTTACACTTCTTAGGTCGTAACTTGGAGCAAACAATGCACCAGTTGTGTACATAATACCTTTACCTGACTGGTATCTAATATATTTTTTACTCTGTCTAATTGCTTGAGCGCCGTGTTGTGGACCACCTGTACCTAACTGCACACCACCATCATATGGTCTGTGAATAAAGAACGAATCTGGTCTTAGATAAACGTTACCTTGGATTCTATCCTCAGTACTATCACCTAAAAATTCTGATACTGCTCCCGGAGCTCTTGTGTTATATCTAATCTTTTTACTTGTTGGAACATCAATTGCAATAAACGATCCTGCCGCTAGTGCGTGATTATTTGTTCCGCCATCATCTGAATTAACGTCAACAACAAATGTGTCACCTGGCACAATTCCGTGTGCATAAGGCCATGTAATTTCAATAGTTGATAGTGCTTCAAAGTTAACACTTGTAGCCGCATCAATAGTAGTTGTTGTAAAGTCTGTTAGTGTAACACCATTTACTAAACTTAGTCCACCACCTGCTACTGCACTACCTGTAATAGTTGCATTGCTTAATCCACCGCTTCCATCTTTGCCTGTTACAATAACTGTTGCATCTTGTGCTGGTGTTGCTCCACCTAGTGTGTTGCCTGGAATTGTTATTACGTTTCCAATTTCGTAACCGCTACCACTTGCGTTAATTCCTATGCTGTAAACACCTGATGTTCTTGTAACATTAAATGTTCCACTTGTACCTGCGTGTGCTTGGTTAACTCCTGCTTGACCTGTAAATACTGTTGGAAGTGCTGGAGCACTACCTGAAGCACTTGCTGTTGCAATAGCACCTGTTGTACCATTTACACTATCAATAGTAATAGTACAATCGTTTCCTGGAGTTGATCCTCCTATTGCGTTTCCTAGTACTGTAAAAGTTTGTCCTGTATGATAATCTGTACCATTTGCTGTAACTGATACAGTGTAGTTAGTACCGTCATTTGAAATATCAAATGTTGCACTTGAACCAGCTAGGTCTGTTAAATTTTTACTTTCAAATGTGCCAGCGTTTAGTGCAACTGGAACAGATGATTCATCTGCTCCTTCTAGTCTTACATCTGTAATTCCGCCTGCTCCGTCAACAGATACAACTCTTAAGTATAAGTCATTGGCAGGACTTGCTCCGCCTAATAATGTACCAGCACAAACAAGTGTATCTGCTGTTGTATAACCTGTTCCTGGCACACCTGTATATTGAATAGTGTATGTAGTGTCGTTTACATTAATACCAAATTCAAATGCTGATCCTGTACCACCTGTAAACGCTAAGTTTGATCCGCCAAAGCTATAACTTCTTGTTTGACTTGGAGGTGTACCAATACTCCAACCACCGTTATCTGGTACTAAAGAAGTAATTGATCCGCCTGCACCAACACCTGATACTCTTGCTACAAAGTCATTACCACCAGCATTTTGGTTGCCTGGTTGTCCTACACCACCTAGTAATTGATCGCCTGTAATTCTTAATCTATCTCCTACTGCATAACCTGTTGTGTCATTTGGAGAATTAATATCTACGGTTGTAAATCCACCGCCTGCATAGTTAATATCAAAGCTAGTTGTGCCAACTGTACCACCATCTTGATTATAAGTTGCACTTACTCCTGTGTATGAAATTGTTCCACTTAATGCAGTTCCGCTAACTGTTGCACCTGTTACTGCACCTGTACCACTTACAGTTGTTACTAATATTGTTGCATCATGTGCAGGTGTTGTACCACCTAAGTTATCACCTGTTACTAATAGTCTGTCACCTGCTTTGTATCCTGATCCTGCTTGTGAAATTGTATCTACTGAATAGTTTACACCTGTTCTTGAAATTGTAAATTGTGCATTTGTACCTGTAGGTGCTGTAATTGTTCCTGATACACCTGTATAAGTTTCTGTGTTTCTTGTAATTGCACTTGTGAAAGAACCACTCATGCTTACTGTAGTTCCTGCAATATTGTTAACAAAGATAGCATCTCCACTACCGTTATCAGCCGCTAGTCCTACAACAATACCTGTTGTACTAGAAACTTCAATATCAGTATTACCAATATTAATATCATTTACTAAGTTTAATGGTAATGCTGTACCACCTGGTGTACTTGCAATAGCAGTAACCTGTGTTCCTGTTGGAAATGCCGCGTTAACAATCGGAGCACCAACTTCTGGTACATCGCCTGTAAATGCTAATCTGTTTTCACTTGTTTGTGCCGCTAAACTTAGTGTCATGGTACCATTTGTACCATTACTAAACACTGTAAACAATGGCTGTCCTACACTTGCTCCAGTGTAGAATGCACCTTTACGTAACTGTGTATATGTTGTTGATAATACTTGTCCGTTTGTAGTACCAACTTTTGCTTTTGCATAAAATGTAAATGTTGTTGCAGAAGGAATAGAGTCAATAATAAATGAACCTTCAGCTCTCGCCGCGCCACCTACAGCATCTTCAAGTGCTTTAATTGTTATAGGTGTACCTGCTTCAAATCCATGAGCACCAATAGTTGTAACTGTAATCTTAGATGCACCAATGCCACTTGTTCCTGCTGAAGCATCTGTTACCACGCTTAACACTTGTGTTTCTGTACCTGGTAATTCGTATACACTTGGATAACCACGCATCATTCCAATAGCTGACCATTTAGTAGGCTGTAGTCCGTATTCAAAGTCAGCGTCAAGCATACTTAATGGAGGAGCAATACGCATACGTTCAATTGCGTCAGATCCAAAATCGTACGGTCTTGTTATTTGCTCTGGTGAGTCAATAAAAATTTGTAATTCGTCTGTTTCAGCATGTGTTGATGTATTATGTGTTAAATCTAAAATTGTAACAGCATCTGTAGTCTGTAAGTATTTTGGAAAGTCATGATCTGCATTTTCATTAGATGAAGTACTGTCATATTTTGGTACATACCCACTTGAATCTCTTGGAGTAACATCATTAACTCTTGTTACTTTACCACCTTTAAGTGCATCTGTAAAGTTATAGATAACTTCAGTTTTAGTTGTATTAGTTACAATTAATAAGTCACTAGCATCGTAGTTACCTTGGAATCTAACATGTCCTAGGCCTTTACGTTCAAATGTTGGTAATGCACTTGTGCCTGAAGTCAATACATCAATAACAATACCTGAAAGAACTTGGATTCTTGATCCTGCCGCATTTTCAGCGTTAGCAGAATTTGTAACTTGTGCAACGTTTCCTTGGTATGGAGTTGACTGTGGACTGTTATTGAAAACATGATTAATAATTAAGTCACGTGTAAATTCTTTTGCTTTGATTTCAGCTACTCTATCACCGTCTACTTGTGCTACTTCTTTTTCCCAATATGTGTTTGAAATTCTTGTTGTTTCTTCGTTACCTGTATATCTTAAGTCATGTGCCCATGCATCAATGTTGTAACCTGTGTCTCTTTCACACTTTGACTGACTATATGTATAACCCACAAACCCTGTAGCGTTGTCGTTTACTTGTTGTAAAATCCATGCCGCTACTTCTTTTTGTATAAAGTCTTTGTTTAGGGTAAGTAATGCCCATGCATTTGGATATGTATTATCATTTAATCCTAATCCTGGGTAAAACTTGTAATTATAAATCTTTTTCTTAGCCATTCTTTATGCTCCAAATGCTACAGCAAGGGCAGTTGCCGTTGCGTCTACATAACCTTTACTTGTTGCGTGGGTGCCTACAGTAGGCTGATTAGTTAGTACCACGTTGTTTGCGATATTTACATCGCCTTTTACTGATGCACCATTCATATTTATAGTCGATGCTGTACTATCCGGATTAGCCGCCATATCAATTGTATGTACTTTAATCTGTGAAGGTGTATTATATCCAATTTCTACATTGTCAATACTACCTGGGATAGCACCCATACTGTTTATTGTTAGTCTGCCGTTAACTACTGATATTGCTGTGTTACCTAAATAGTTAACTTTGAAAATTCCGCCTGTTACAGCAAGACTTTCAAAACTATTTGATACCTGTGTGCCGGTATCATCACCGCCGTCGTCTTCTGGTGGAACGTAAGCAACGAACGGAGTTCCATTAAGCAAAATACTTTTAACATCGATAGTAGGAGTCGTTAATTTTCCATTTCCGTCTACGGAAAAATTAGGACTTTCAAAACCGTGTTGTGCTTGAAACTTATCGTTAATTACTGTTGCCATTTACTTCTATTTCCTTATATAGCACTCAATGCTTTGACTACAATAGTACCTTGCATTGAACTGTGTACTGTACATTGGTATTGATAGTTACCGCTAATGTTTGCAGGAACTTGCCAATATAATGTGCCTGATGTTTTACCTTGTGCAGATGATCCTGTTGATTGTGCGCCATCTAATGCAACATGAACAAGTCCGTTATTGTATGCTACGCCGCCACTTGTTTCAATTTGGAATGGATGATTTGCTCCACTATTAATTTTAAATGCAATGGTTGCTCCAGCTAATGCATAGATTGTTGGATCTTCTGTGTTACCATACTGGCTAAACTTATATCCGTTATTACTATCTGCTGTTACTTCTAACATTGTCATTGCAGGATATGCAGTTTGATCAAATGTTTGTGGACTGCGTACCCAATTACTTCCGTTGTAAACAAGAACACTTCCTGTAGTTACACCTGTTAAATCTGTATCTGATAAACTTGCAACTGTTGCCGCTTCACCATTAATAGTAACAGTGTCTCCTGTTACAGATGTTGTAATACCTGTACCACCTGCAATAGTTAGTGTATCAGTTTTACTATCAGCTTCTGCTAGTCCACTGTCTGCTTGAACATTACTAAATGCGTTTTGGTTAGCTTCACCTGATAATGCATCACCGCTATAGGCAATCGTTACAGTGTCACCTACAATACTAGTTGTAATATTTGTACCGCCTGCAAGTGTTAATGTATCTGTTGTTGAGTTTGCAGTTGTTGTTCCTGTGTCAGCATCAACTGTTTGATAAATGTTTTGTAAACCACTTGCCGCTGGTGTAATAAATCCAAATGTTCCGTTACCATTTGACGCTAATACTTGTCCACTTGTACCGTCTGTAATACTTAAATCTGTAATAGATGTTGGAATGACTGGCTTGTTATTTAAGTTATTATAGTTTGTAAAGTATGAACTATCAAATCCGTCTAGTGTTCCTGCATCAACAGCAGAACCGCCTGCGGCAACGTCAACTCCTGGTGCCCACTTAGCACCGTCCCATTTAAGAACGTTACCAGCTTGTGGTGCTTGTGATGTTGTGTCAACATCTGATAAACTGTTAATGTTTCCTACGTATGCAACTGGCTTTAAAGGATCTGTGTAATTTGTAATGGTACCTGCACTTGCATCTAAAAGCATCTTGTGCCATGCACCTGCGTGTGCAACGTATACTGAACCGCCTTCATGAACATGTAGCATTGCACCGTGATATGTGCTTGTGCTAATTGCGTTCATTTGGTTTAATGTTGCGGCATGAAATGATACCTTGTTAATTTTTGTATCGTCATTTTGAACATCAAGTTCCATGTTAGAGTTAACGATATCTTTAATATTTGTTCCGTCGCCTAAAGCGTTATACAGCTCGTCTGTATTAGCATTAACCTTAGTTGCACCTGCTCTAAGATTATCACCAGTACCGTCGTTTGCGGCTGTACCTAAGTTAATTGTTGATTTTGCCATTCCTTACACCTTATCAAATGTTATGTTTGTATTATCAAAATACGTAGTTGTTGCATCAAAAGTATTTACCCCAGACTCCTCTACAGTGGATACATCTGCGACTATCGCAGGAGGAGTAAGCTGATGAATTGTTTTTGCGTATGTAGCATGAAAAATTAACTTTGCGCCAGCATAAGTATTTGATGTTGGACTAGCGTTAATCTTTACAACACTTGCATCAACTGTGACAGATAAATTTACTAATTCTTGGTTTATACTTGAACGTCCAAATATAGTTGCAACAGCTCTATCCGGTCTAGCAACTACTGATAATTGCATAATCTCTTTTTCATTTGAATCAAATTCTACTGTAATTTGATACACTGCACTGCTGTATTCACCTAAATGAAATGAGTCAACAACAGTATTATATTGCACCCCAATCCAGCTACCTCTATAACTAAAACTTGATCTGTCTGGCAGATGAATGGTGTTATTTGCACCTTTACTAAAAAGATTTGTCAGAAGTTTATTCATTGTTCATGCTCCATATTGTATTTATCGTTTTACAAAGATATGTAACAGTACAATTTAAGTTAAATCTACTAAGCTATGGGCAAACTGATTAAGGTTATCAAAGGTTTCTGTTTGTTTTTTAAGGTCTTTGTTAGCAAACGTATTTAATTTTTTAGCTGTTTCAACACCATATCCTGTGCGTACTAGTATGGGCTTTGCTTTTGCTTTTACAGCCGCCTTTAAATCAGTAATTTTATCACCTACATACACGCCATTTTTCCAATTTACACCTATTTCAGCGGCCGCACGTTTGAACATTCCGGTGTTTGGTTTAGCATATACATCTTCTTTCAAATTAGTTGTGCTGTAGTAAAGTCCATTAATGTTTCTACAACCTATGTTCCAGAGTAATTCTAACATATAGTTATGTACAACATCAACGTCAACAGCATCACAGATGCCTTTCATAATACCAGCTTGATTTGTAAGTATTACAACATCGTAACCTTTGTTACGAATCATTTTAATTGCTTCTAAACTACCTTCTATAGGTTTAAACTGTTCAGGCTTTGTAACATATGTACCAATGTCTTCATTTATAGTTCCATCTCTATCTAATCCAATTACTGGTATACTCATTTTAAGGTCTCCATCTATCATCTGACCAGCCATGTATTTCGGAGTTAAACCAGTCTAATTCGTAAAGTTTTATTGATTCTTCAGCTGTCAATGTTTGCTTCCATTTGTCAACAAAGGCTAACGTTTTGTCATTTAATTTACATACATAATTTTGTACGAAATCTGCCGCTTCATGTGTAAGAGGATGTACTTCAGGTTGATGTAAATGTAAAAGTTCTGGGTTTGGATCAGGTATACTAGTCGGTCTTGTTTGAAAAAACTCTTCATCAACTCCAAAGCCTAGTGCATTAAGTATTGGAGGACATGTAGTTTTAATATCGTCTTTATATTTTTCTAATATAGCTCGTACATCTTCTAATTCTAAATATTTATTTTTAGTATTAAATTCTTTACTAAGCTCTTCCCAACCTTCAGTAGGTTCTCTAAATCCTGTTGATATAACTTTACATCCTAAACTCTCTAATGCTTTGTGTGTACTGCTTATTAATGCACAATCACGCATTGTAGCCCATGCCATGTCAGCCCATTGCCACATAGACTCATAGCGCCAACTGTTGAGTACAAATGGAATGTCCTGTCCTACTGTTGCTTTACTAAAGTTTCCTGGAGTGTGCCAGCCTTTGCCCATATGAAATCTGTCTTCTCTAAAAAAACTAGACCATTGTAATAAGATAATATCATCTTTATTAAACTTATGTTCAGTATGTGCTTCCCATAGACGAGTTGAAATATATTGATTACCTGCACCACTACGTCCCCAGTTCTCTCCAGTAGTAGCACCTTCTTCTTTATAATGATGTATTAAAATGTCAGCCCAAGTAGGATAAAAATATTGTGTTAAGCTACAGCCAAAGGCAAACACTCTCATGATGTCAATCTCCGCAATAATTGTAACATCATTTTGTGCGGAATAGTTTTTGTCTTATCAAACTCTAACTTTTGTTGTATAGAATTCTCAACATGATCCTTTGCACCTTGCGGAATTGTTTCATATTGTTTTAAAATACTATCATTATCAAATAATCCTAGTCCATGCATTACTAACGCATAGTTGTATTCGTTAAACAAAATCTTTTTAGTATGTGTAGTCATATCATCAGCAATCGGCATTCTAACTTTCCACATACGTAGATTTTTTTCTAAGCTATCCGGTAATGTTACCTCTGATACTGCTTTCCAAAACGGTGTATCTCTTCTTTGGGTAATATAATGTAGTACAATAAAGTCTCTAATGTTATCCATAATAGCAGTAACTTCAAGATTGTATCTATTAATTGTTTCTTTATTGTAATTTGTAAGACGCTGTGCTAATAAAAATGTTTGATTAATGCTACTACCAATACTGCTTGCTTCTAATGGTTCTACAAAACTTTGACTTAATCCAATAGCACACACGTTGCCTATCCATGCTTTGTCAAGTGTTCCTGGATCAAATTTAATATTTTTTGCTACTTCAACACTATGTCCTAAATATTTTTCAACTTCGATTTGTGCCTGTTCAGCTGTAATAAAGTCGCTATCAAATATGTAACCATTACCTGTGCGTCCTTGAACAGGTATACGAAACATCCAACCAGCGTCCATTGCTTTTGCTAATGTCCATATAGGTATTTCATCTCCTTCTGGTGTAGGAAATACAATAGCTTCTTTCATTTTAAGATACTTACTGTAACTTTGCCACTCAGCACCTACTGCATTAATTAATAGGCGTCTAAATCCTGTAGAGTCTATATAGAAATCATATTCGTATGTATTAGATTCACTTTTAATTTGACGCACATTACCAAAGTCATTTAAAATTACATCAGTTATTTCGTCATCAAATACATTTATACCTTTGTCTATACAAAAGTTTGTTAGGAAGTCGTTTAATTTCGCAGTATTAAAATGATATTGGCTTACTCCTGTTTCGTTAGGACGTTCATCCATAAATTTATTATAAGGAGTTTCGTTCTTCCATAGATATTCGCCAGTAAGTTCTCTTGCATCTATTTTTTCACCTATCAATTTAGCATATGCAATAGGTGTGCCTAGTTGTTCAGCAACATATGGCTCATGAACACTTTGTAAATACGGTTTTTCACTCCAGTCTTCAAACATAATGCCAGACTTGAAACTAGCATCACATTTGTTAATAAGTTCGCCAGCCTTAATACCAACAAAATCCATAAATGCAGACCAATGTTCTGTTGAACCTTCACCAACACCAATAGTTCCGATCTTGGTAGACCGGATTACATCAATTTCGAAGTTTGGAAAACTTGTTTTTAATATTAATGCTGACACAAAGCCTGCTGTGCCACCACCTACTACTGCTATTTTCATTTTTTTCCTAGTGGTCTAAAGTATACCATCCGCTTATAATGTACTTAACGCCTTTATAGATAGGATTACCTCGATGTGGATGCGTAAATGATGCAGGAAAGATTGCTAATCTACCTGGGGCAGGTTTAATTTTATGTCCTTGGTAAAGAAATTCTGTTTCGCCGCCTTCTTCTACACCGTTCAAGTATAATGTGTATGCTAATACTCTTGTGCTTGTTGCTACATCAGCATTTTCACAGTGCCATGCATGATATCCTTGGTGTGGTTTTGTTTTTTGTACGCTCATACCTTTTGCTGTATGTTGAAATAGCAGTCCTAAGCTCTCATATTTCTTTTTATACTTTTCTAAATATGTTTTGTTTAGTGTTTCAAAGAAAAATTTACATAAATCTTCATCTGCATGATAATGACTGTTATGATTCGCCCAATCCATGTATATACGTTCGTCTTGATTCCTATCAATACCTTGTTGTTGTATTGCAGTCATTTGCATTGAAGACAATTCTTCAAATCTTTTTATTATTTGTTTGCAAAAATCAATCGGATATACATTATCATATACTTCAACTCCATCATAATTATCATCCATGCTATTCTCCTATATAAAAAATTGTTGATTTAATCTATAGTTATCACCTACAAACATATCAGGTTTGACATATGCAGAATGTAATACTGCCTGATTGTATAATACCATTCTATTAAACTGCATTGGAATCATTCCAATCATTTCCCAGTCATGTGAACTATCAGTAATATATTCTGTCACTGGAACCTTACCTTCTACATCCATAGTAACATTAAAGTCATTGTTTACTACATCCTCAGTATAAAAGTGTTTGCCGCCGAATTCGTAAAAACTTGTACCGCCAGCAGATTCGTTTTCATTATTCAAATAAATTGTACTAGCAAGATTTATACCTGATCGATTGTCTTGATGCGGTGCAACAGGCGGTAAATTATCAGTTTGCATGACATTAATCATAAATGTTGCGTTCATAAAACTTCTATCCATATATCCTGGTTGGTACTGATACATTATCTCTGGAAAAAACTCTGATGCTAAGTGGTGATATGGTTGAGCTAAACTTGATAGCTCGTAAAATGCATTAATTCTTAGTGCAGGATTACCACCTCTAATACGTCTATTAACAGATGCTGGAATATCTAAAGCAAGTTGTCTTACTAGGTTTGGATTTTTATAAAAGTTATCAACTACTAATACTTTTATACCTTCTTTTCCAAACTTATGTAATCTTGTGTCGTAGTTTTCATTAACAGCAAATGTTTCTTCTTCGTTAATTGTGTTTTTAATCATTTTGTTTCTCCGATAGTACAAAATTAGCACTAATTGTTGACCTTACTTGGTCGCTAGTATTATTAGATACGTAATGTTCTAAGTTACTAGGAAAAAATACGATATCGCCTTCTTCTAAAGGAGGTGTTACTCTATTATTGTATCTAAATGCTTGTGTCGACAATGCAGGAAGACCTGAATGATGTAAAAAGTCATAGGCTTTATTGTAGAATACAAAGTTACCACTATCTTTCGGTGTGTTCATCATATAAGCACAACTAATTTGTGCTAATCCTACATGGTTATGAACTTCTTGATAAGACCCAGGCTTATATTTGTTAAGCCAACATTCAATTCTGTAGTCTAATTGTAGATCTATACTAAAGTTTTCAAGATATTCATTTAGTCCAGTAATTGCTGATCGAATAAATGTCTTAAATGGCAAGTTAGAAGCATCGGGGTTACCATATGTAGTATCTACAGGACTGTACCAAGAAGGTACTTTACTAAAATACTCGTCTTTTTCAAGTATGTCAGCAAAATCTTTTTGTACTTGTTCATGTTCCGGTAGTTTTATCTTATAAACAGGTATAGAATATAAGTTTACCAGCATTAGTTTTTCATTTCAATTAATTTGCCGTACTCTGGTAGATAACAATACTCCATTTCACTATTGTATAGTGTACGTACAGCATCATCTAAAGTTTCAACAAGTGGTTCGCCACCTAAATTGAAACTAGTATTAAAAATAATTGGAACACCGGTCTGTTTATGGAACTCTTCGATAAGCTCGTAGTAGTTTTTATTCTGTTCTCTAGTTACAGTTTGAATTCTACACGTTCCGTCAACATGAATTATACTTGGAATCTTTTCTGCAACACCTTCTTGACAATCCATTGCATACATCATATGAGGTGTTTGCTCTAGTCCACGCATATCAAACCATTCATGTGCATGTTCTAGTAAAATAGTTCCAGCAAACGGACGGAAATATTCTCTACGTTTTACTTTGTTAACAAAATCCTTGCCGTCTTCAAATGTTGGGTCAAATAATATACTTCTATTACCTAATGCACGAGGACCGTTTTCACTTTTACCTTGAAATACTGTAACAATATTTTTATTTGTAATAAGTTCTACAACTTTTTTGTTATCAGCATCAACAATAGACGCACCATATTTGTTTGCAGTTTCTTCAATCTCTTTATCAGTGTAACAGTATGCAAATCCTTCATATATTGTTTCTGCATAAGGACGTACAGTTTTATCTTTTGTAGTTTGATGATATACTAGCATAGCCGCACCCATTGCAGTTCCTGCATCATTGCTCACAGGTTCAACATATAATTTAATGCCTTCTTTGTTTAATTTATCAAGGTACCAGTAGTTTGCAACACAGTTAAGTGCATAGCCGCCACTTAGTACTACATTTTTATTACCTGACATTTCAACTGCTTTGAAAATAAGGTTAAGTACTTCTTGTTGTGATCCTTCTTGAACTGCATATGCTAAATCTCTGCGATTTTCTTGTGTAGTTAGGTCTGTTTTACTATCAATTACATCTTGTGATGTTTCTAAATAATCATATTTTGCTTCATTAACCAATGCCGCATTTGGATATGTTGGAATAACTACGTTTCTATCACTTGTGCGCCACTTACCTCCATTACCATCTGTGTAAATTGGTGGGATATTTGGATTTTTCTTGCCATAAGGAGCAAGACCCATTGTTTTACCTGCTTCGATAGGCTGAAAACCACAATATTGCGTTACTGCTTCATATGCTTTTACAATACCTGCACTGTCATCTAACACAAGTTCGTGAAATCCTTCTTCTCCTTCACGATCTGACGGGATATATGGAATACGTGTTCCTGGAAAAGGACCATTACCACCTTGATGCTTATATAAAGTTTTAAAATTATCAGGATATGCACAATTAAAAATACTTTCACATTCCCAAGACATATATTCCTCATTAAACACACCCATATTAATGTTCATTGGTATAAATGTTCCTGCACCATCAACAATAACACTAACTGCTGATTCAAATCCTGAACGATAAAATGCACATGCCGCATGTAACTTATGATGTATATGACTTAGGTCAATAACTTGTCTATGTTGGTGTTGTCCATCTGGTGTGTAAGCATTGTCACTTCTATCAATTAATCCTAGCTTTCTTGCTAAACCTGTATACATATCTCCGCCACTAAAATCAATTCTACTAGATTCTGCTAATGGTTGTGTATGTGCTACTACAAGATAGTCTAATTTATCTGTATAATCAAGGAATTTAACCATCGCGGCAAGTGGTCCTCCGTCATATTTTTTACGAGTTAGACGTTCTTCTTCGATTGAAAATACAATTTCACCATCTTTCAATAAAACAGCGCCGCCGTTGTGTCCTCTTGTGATTGCTCCAATCCACTGTGTCATATGTTTTCCTTTTATTTTTCTTTATATACTGTATGTATTTGCAATCCCAGTGATTGCTGACAAGAACTGAATCTTATCATTAGTCATATTCTACGTCATATGTAAAATCAACTACAAATACTTTTCTTTCTTCTAATGTAGGGTATACTCCATGATAAACTTTTCCGTCCATCACTACCATATCACCTGCTATGCATTTTATCATGTCACTTACTAGTTCTCCTGTAACAGGATTCATAGTAATTGCTTTTAATTTACCATTTAATGGTGTTACTGTGCTTACTGATATTGTGTTTAAGAACAATACACATGTCATTGTGCGTTGTCCTCTATCTTCGTGTGTATGTAATCCTGAAAAAGTATTTTCAGGGTATGTTAACCACCAGCACTTTTTAAATTTTACGTTTTTAAATTGAAACTTTTCAATAGATTTTTTAATAAAGTCTAGATATTCTGTAGAATGATATGGCCAGGCAAAATCATCATCATATTGTATTACTGCTCCGCCATAATCTACGTGTTGATTTTTTGGATGATCAAATAAAGGCAAAAATTTCCAATAATCTTTATACTTGTCTTTGCTAATCCAATAGTCTGGTATACGTCCATTAAAACATAACCACCAAAAGTCTTTGTCTCCTTGATATGCTTCATCTAAATCCATATTATATTACACTTTCGTACTCAAAGTCTACAACAAAAACATGCCTATCTTCCAATGCAGGATAAGAACCATGATAAACTTTCCCGTCCATAATTACCATTTTACCTTCAATAGGCTTGTGTGTCAAGTAATTAATTGTACTTTCTGGTGTTGGTTGTAGTGTAGTCAAACATCCTGCTAAAGGATATGCTACACTTGGCTTTGGAGTGTCTAAAAATAATACACTAGTAAGTTGTCTACCTGGTTGATGGCAATGTAATCCACTATATGCTCCTGGAGGATATTTTACTCCCCATGCTTTTTGAAATTCTTTAACACGGATTGGTACATTTTGTAATTGAAATTTAATAAATTCTAAATATTCTTTTTTTGGATCTATATCAGTTGGATACTCCATACCTCTTTTGTAATACAAAGTTCCGTTACCCCAATCAACATGTCGTTCGCTAGAGTTGTTGAATAATTTTAAAAACTTTTTATATCCTGGATAGTATAAATCATCTACTACCCATGTATCAATAGCTTGTAATTGTTGTGAACTAGGCTCAAACATTGTTGGAATGCCTCCTAGAAACTGATCCGGTGTTGGAAACTCAGGACCACTCATTTTACTGCCCTGATCTACCTAGTATTTGTGCTTGTTGTTTTGCGTGTGTTACTCCTTCAGCATGTACAACCCCGTGCGTCGGACACACTTCACCTTGCTCTTGTTGCGGTTTGTAATTTCCGGTGTAACTTCTTGGTTTCCCCAAACGCTTTTTAACACTTGTAATAATTTGTTTAAAAGTTTCATCTGTTAACTCCATAACTTCGTCATTAAATCTTTCTATAGAATCTTCCATTGTAAGTCTAATAGGACTAAATTTACGTTTGCCTTCTCCTAGATCAATAATATCAAAATCTGGAGAATTAGGATAAGAAATATTTATTGGATATGTACTGCCAATTACACTTGTACAAGTTGTACCTAATGCTTTTGCCATGTGTTGACCAACACTATCACATCCTATAAAATGATCAGCAATTTGAATAACACTTGACCAAACCCTTACATCTGGAATTTGTGGAACTGCTACTGGAACTTTACTATTTTCTTCAACTACAACAGGAAATTCACTCATTATAATAACAGCATAGTCGTCTCGTAATTCTTTACAAATACGAATAACA
>Ga0163111_10001257_pt1 | contig 15529 bp, 17 predicted proteins | sample CRUFie1St18metaG_FD_109645 | JGI IMG/M metagenome (GOLD analysis project Ga0163111, IMG submission 109645) | Marine microbial communities from the Costa Rica Dome - CRUD Field 142mm St18 metaG | ecosystem: Environmental > Aquatic > Marine > Oceanic > Photic zone | place: Costa Rica: the Eastern...
TAATACTAATACTAATGGTAACAATACATATAATGATAATAATATAGATAATGATTTGCAAGATAATGTTAATAGAAACGATTTTAATTTTAGTTACAATTCTACAAATAATAATGATCCAAATACAAATAATAACAAAAAAATAAAAGATTTATCTAATTTAATATCTAAATTGCACAATAAAGATGAATCGGGAGAAGAAAATGATGAATATACATTATATAATACTGCTTATAATTCATCAAATAAATTTTTAGATAATACTCAAATTTATACTGATAAATCATTAGATAAAATAATAAATAAACAAAATAAAGATGTACGTGATTCATATAATGAAAATGTAGACTTAATGAATTACTATAATAATTATAATTCATCAAATATAAATAATTATAATAATACGGATAATACTTATAAAAAATATATTGATATGAACACTAGAATGTTAGGTAAATTAGATAACATTTTAAATTTATTAGAACAACAAAAATCAGAAAAAACTACATATGTAACTGAAGAACTTATTTTATATTTATTTTTAGGATTATTTATTATATATATAATTGATTCATTTGCACGTGCCGGTAAATATGTAAGATAATTATTCTTTAGTAAAAATAAATAAAAATTCTCTTTTAAAATGTTTTAACTCTATTTTTTTATTAAAATATAAATTATTTTCCTTGGCAATATTTATAATATATTTTTCATCATATATATTATATGTTAATTCATTTTGTCTAGTGGTATTAGTTTCTTTATTTTTAAATGTTTCATTAAAAATTAATTTGGTGTTATTATCATTTTTATATTGAGCAGTATAAATTATATCTTTATTGAATATTACATTTTTTTTATCTATTAAACTATTTTTTGGAGTTTTTATATCTTTAATTTTTGGATTATATATATCATTGTATGGATTAAAGTTATTAATATCTATTATATTTATTATTAAGTATCCATTTATATTTAATAATGAACTACATTCTTTAAAAAAATTATTTAAATCATCTATTTCATAAAATGTTCTATTTAAACATAAAATATGAGTAAAAGTATTTATATCAAAAAAATTACTTGTTAAAAAATCACCACTCGAAAAATTGCATTTTGGATAATTTTTTTTTGCAATTGATATCATATCATCTGATTTATCTATTCCATATACTTTATATCCATATTTATTTAAAAGATTAACATGATGACCTGTACCACAACCTACATCTAAAATTTTTGTATATTTAAAATCATTAAAATAATCACGTAACATTGTTATTTCTTCTCTATTTTTTCTAGTATTTAAATTAACATGATCATATAATTTACAATAAAAATTATCATAAATATCTTCATCATATTTTTTTTCATAAAAATTTTTTTTATTTAAATTTATAAAATTATTAGTAAAATTTTCAAATCTAGATTTCTTTTTTATTTTTTTTATAAATAAAAAATATACACTAAAAATTATTAAAATCAAAAAAACTTTTGTTAATAATTCTAGTTTTTTAAATTTTTTAGTGATTTTTGTATATTCTTTTAAAATATTTTTCAACATTTCTAATTTATATGTAATTATATATTTTTTTTTATCTTAATTTATATTAATTCAATTTTTATTTTATGGAGAATAATGAAAATTATGAAATTAATGATAAAAGAGAACAATCTGAATTTAAAAATGTTACATTTTCAAAATATCAAAAATCAAAAGCTAAAGAAGAACTATTAAAATCTTTATATCAATCTAAATTAGAAAATGCATGTTATTGGAGTTCAGAATTTATTTGTTCAGGTCATATATTAGAATTATGGGATATTATTATTTTATATTTTTGTAAATATATTCATATTGGTAATCCTAAATTGGTTATATATTTAGAAATGAGATATAATATTTTTATAAATATAGTTAATAATGGATATAATGATAATATTTTATTATTAAGAAATAATCAAAAAATTAGAACATTATTTTCTGAAATAATCTGTATAATCGCATTATCAAATAAAAAACATATATATAAAGAAATTAAAATAGATAAAAATACACAATATAATTTATTTGAATTAACAGATAAATTTAAAGCACCATCAATAGATTATGTAAAAAAAATTTATTTAGAAAATGATCCAAAAGAATTATTTATACCAATTAATGAATTAATTTACAATTTAGAATCTAAAAATATTATTGAAACATGTTATTGGTATGAATGGATATTAAATTATGAAAATATTCTTAAAAAAAAAAAAATTAAATGTCAGTCTGAAGGGAGAAGTTATGCTCCCAAAAATTTTTATAATGATATCATTTGGATATTATGGGATATTATTTTTTTTTATTCAAAATTATTAGATGATAAACTTATTACCAAAATCATTAATGGACTATTTACTCTTTTTTGTATAAAATTTAATTTAAGTTCCAAAAGAAAAAGAAAATATATTATTTATTTTGCATTTACTATTTTAATTGAAAAAATAGATTTAGATCAAACAATAATAAAAACTTCTGATATTCAAATTGTTGATAAAATTACTAAAAATATTAATTTAATTTATAAACAAATTAAAAAAAATGAAGAATCGTTAAAAATTGATTATTTATTTCATAATGTTAAAACTAATGTTGAAAAAACAATGGAAAAATTTGATTTATTGGATTCTATATAATTGTTATATTATTTAAAAATTTTTCTGCAGTTATTAGCCATTCTGGGCAGTCAGGATCATTTGTTAAATATTCATCTTTATTTCTATCCTTTAAATCATTTTTTTTCTTCCATTCAATTATCCACATTGTTGTTCTAGTTACATCTCTCCATGATTGTTTAGATATTTCATTTTCTATTTCATCAACCGGAAATTTTTTTAGATACCATTTTGCATTTGTTCCTGATTTTATAATTATATTTGCATTTACTTCATATGCCATATTAATTAATTTATCTAATGAAAAACTTTTATCTATTCCATTTTTACCTATACATCCTTCATTATTTAAAGGTTTAATAATATCTCCTATAAATCCTACATCTGCATTATCTCTTTTTTCTATTTTTGTAAAATGTTGCATTTTAACAATATTATTATTTAAATTAAGAATAATTTATTATTTCAATTTTTTTTTACCATAAAAAAAATTGAATTGAATTTTTAAAATGCTTTTAACTATATAAATCATTAAATATGAACGGTAAAATTTGGGCATCTATTGATCCAATTCATAAAGTAGTTAATATTTATCCCAGATGGATTTCAATTATGATTGAAGAACAATTTAGACTTCTACAATATGAAAAAAATGATTATAAAACAATTGAGTTGGGATCCAAATTTTATAATGCGACTCTTCATTTAACATCAAAAGATTATTACTATCAAACAACTCCAGGGTGTTCAGGTATTCGTGGGGGAGGAGGAAAAGAACCAGGTTATAGAAAATTTTTACCAATTCAAGTTATTGATGGTAAATATACTATTTATGCAAAATTTACTAATCGACAGTGGTCAATTTGCAAAACTAAATCTGAATCAACAGAAGTATTTAATGGTACTCTAGAAAATAGTAATGATTTAATTCCGCTTAATTTTACATATGTTAATGAAGAGCAAATTATTGAACCATGGAATATACAAGATATGCTTGCAGCGTCTGATGGTAATAAAATTGTCACAGTTTGGTTGTGGTGTAGAGGTGTTACAGAAAAACAGGGTAATCTTTTTCAACTGACTGATTCTTGGTGGTCTCCTTATTTTTGTGAAGATAATAAAAAAATAGATGATGCATTTAATTCAAAAAAACAATCTGTTGAAATTACATTATTTAATAATACACAACGTAATATTGTATTTTCATCTGATTTTTCATGCTATGCTAAACAAATTAAAAATGTAACATTAGATGATAAAACATATGCTGTTAGAATGGTAAAAAAAGTTAGTATGTCAGTAAATGAATTAAAAGAGAAAATGAAAAATTTAAATAAATTTAATGTTGAGCCTGGTATTATTACAACATTAATTCACGATGATTGCATTCCTAACGAATTTTATTGTTCCATTAGTCAAGATATTATGATAGATCCTGTTATGACTCAAGATAATCATACATATGATAGATCATCTATTGAAAAATGGTTTGAACATAAGCTTACATCACCACTTACAGGATTACCATTAACTTCTGACACTTTAGTTCCGAATTATGAACTACGAGAACAGATTCAATCTTTTGCAGTATTGCAAATTGAAAAGGCACAAGAAAAATATAAACCTTCTTCATTGGTATCAGAAAATACTAATGAAAATGAAAATGAATGTCAACAATGACTATTTGATTTAATTATTATCTTCATATTGATATACATGTAAAAATCTACACCCAGAACCTACTTCATGTGGTAGTATATTTTTAATATTATTTGAATATTTAATATAAAAAAATAATTGTCTGTAATTCATATTTAAATTTTTTTTAATTGTTTTTATTGATAATTTTTTTTCACTATTATTTTTTAAAAAATCTTCTACAGGATTAGGGTCTATATTTCTAGGTCTTGATTTATTTTTTATTTTATTCTTTGCCATAAATAATTAATATAAAATTAAATATTTAAATTATTTAATAATATATTAATTAATTCGATAGTAAAAAAGTATTTTGTATCCATATGTAAAATTATATAAATCTCTATAATATTTGGGATCTTCAATAAATCCCCAATCTATATCTTTATTTATTTTATTTTTCCATTGAAATTTAGATAGTCTTACCATACTACTTCCTTCAAATTTATATTCTATATTATTTATTGTTATAACACTTACAAAATGGCGATTTTTATTTTTTTCAAAATAATCTTTATTTGTTAATATTATAGAATCTAATTTATATGTTATATCATTTATTTTATATGTTGTATCATAATGTGATTTACTTTGAAAGTCATTTAAAAGTAAAAGATGTGGTTTAGATTTTTCATTTTTTAATAAATTATTAATATTAATATTTTGGGTTATATTATATTCTAATAAATGTATTTTACTATTATCTAAAAAATTAATCAAACTTTTATAATATATTATAGGATTTCCGCCTTGATTTATATTTGGTAAATTATTATCATAATTTTTAAGTAATGAGTATATATTTTTAATAAAATAATTTGTATTTTTTTGATTAATATGATATTGATTGTATAAATTTTTTAAATGTTTATCTATATCTTTTGTTTTATATGTTTTTTTCTGTTTTGTATGATTTTTTCTTGTTTTTATATTATTTGTTTGATTTAAATTTTTTTCTATATATAAATTTAGTGCAAATAATATATTTTTTAATTTATTTGGTATCATTATTTTTATATTTGAATCTATTTTTTCACCTGTTATCATTAAATATCTAAAATATTTAAAGAATTTTCTACCTTTATCACTATAAAAAAAATTAATAAACATAGTATTAAACCAACAATTAGATAATATTTGTTTAGGTACCAATAATTTTTTAGGATTATTTATTTTTTTTATTTTTAATAAATTTAATAATAAATTTGTATCATATCTATCAGATGATATTTTAAACTCTGATAGTGAAAACATTTTATTATATATATCTTTATTTATTGTTGGAGAATATGATGATATATTCATATTATATATACAATTATAAAATATTTATATAAAATATATGTCATCTTTAAAAAAAAAACTAAATAAAAACGATGATTCGGTAAGAGATACTATTAATGAAGTAGAAGAAAGTAATATTTTAAAAAATACATTATCGAGTGAAAATATATCTAATAATAATAGTAAACGTTTATCAAGAATGAATACTATTATTGATGAAAATATTAAACAAAATGAAAGTAATATTTCTTCTTTTAAAAATGAAAGAACATTAAATGAGACACAATCTTCAAATACCAATTGGCTAATAAAATCGTTAAATATTATAAAAAAAATATTTGCAATTGGGTTTTTTATAGCAATATTGCTTTTAGTTATAGTATTTATTTTTAGAGAAAAAATAATTGATTTAAGTAAACAATTATTTAGTAGCAAAAATAAAGAATCTCCACCAGTAAAAGAAAATAATATTAACGAAGTTAATAATAAAATTAAAAATGCCGATGATGAAGCTGATATTATAAAAGGAGATGATTCTGAAAATTCAAAATCTGGCTTTTGTTATATTGGAAAAATTAACAATAAAAGAACTTGTGCAAATATAAGCGATCAAAAACATTGTATGTCTGGAGAATTTTTTTCAACTAAAAAATTATGTGAAGCCTCTGGTATAAATAAAAATAAAACAAAAACTAAAACTAAAACTAATAATTGATTATTTTTTTCTAGTTGATTTTTTTTTATCTCTCTTTTTAATTGTTTTATTATTTTTTTTATCTATAAAATTTAGTAAACTTTTTACACTTCTATCTCCTTTATATTCTTTAATTATTTTTCCATTTTTTAATTTTATAAAAGATGGTACACCTGTAAACATTATATGTTTTTTTAAATTATCATTTGTTAATTTATTAATATTATTTCCATATATTTCTATTAAATATGAATCATTATTAATTTTTTTAATTTTATTTTTGAAAATATTCCATGCTGGTTTCATATTTTGACAATGTATACAATTTTCACTAAATATACCAATATAACATGTTTTATTTTCTATTATTTTATTAATATTTGTATTTGCAGTGTTTATATATTTCATAATATAGCTTATATATATATATAATTAATAAAAAATAAATATATATATATATTTTAATAAATGTTAAAGTATATAAATATTATATTCATAGCTATTATTTTCTTTTTGGGATTATATTATTACACATTTTATAATAAAAATAATAAGATTGATAATTTAACCGAAGGAATGAAAAATAAAAAAGATTGTTATGATATGTTAATAGAACATTCAGGAAAAATTTATTTATTTAATGAAAAAAATGAAGTTAAAGAAGATTTGAATCCTATTATATTTAATAATTTAGAAGAATATAAAAAATATATTGAAAAAGAAAATTCCAAAGGTAATAAGTGTCCTGTATTATTTTTAAAATATACAACAAATACACAGAATGAAGAACTTTTACAAGTTAAAAAATCTATTTTTGAAAATAGTGGGGGAGATCAATTTAAATATAAAGATAAAAAATATTATGAAGAAAATAAAATATTAGATGCAACAAGAGATTCAACACCCGGAAAAAATAAAATATTCAATAATAATATGTATTCTGGTTTCGATAAAGATAATCAAAATATTGGGTCTGATACGCCATTAGATCGTATTTTTAATTCTAATAGTGAAATTAGTAGTAATCCAATGGATACTAATTGGGGTGGTAAAAAGTATACACAAGATAAAATAAAACAAGGGGAATATAAAGATAGAGAAGTTTATAAATATAATAATACTATTAATTTTAATAATAAAATTAAATTAAAACAGTAATAAATAATTTAAAGATTTATATTATATTATTATATAATAAGCATCGTTGGTGTAATGGTAACATGTTCGCCTTCCAAGCGATCGCCCTGGGTTCGATTCCCAGACGATGCATAATATATATTATTTAAAAAAATAATATATATTTAAAAAATTTAAAGTATTTTTAATTTAAATAGTTAAGTATAATAATGTTAATTATATTTACTACTTTATTTTCATTAATTACTCATAATTTACCTATTATAAATAATATATATAAATGTAAATTATATTTTCCTTTTGTAGGTAATCAGAATATTCAATATATAAGATATGAAGATTTTACATCTTCATTATTATTATCTGGTATAATTAATATTCAAGGAAAAATATTTTTTGATAAAAATGATGTTTATAATTATTCACTTGATGAAAATATGAATCAAATTTTGTTAAAATATAAATGTAAAATAAATGAAGCATATTACAATAAAATAGATGATGAAATAATTTTAAAATTAAAAATTAAACCATTAAATATAAAAAAACATATTATATTAAAAAATGAAAAAACTATAAAAAGACTAGAATTATAAATAAATATATTCAAATTTATATAAAATAAAATTGAATATAATTCAATATAATTTTATTTATAAATCAAATCCGATTTAAATGAATATACTATATAAAATTTTCGTATATATTATGAATTATCTTGGACGAAGACGAATTATTTATGATCGTGTAAATAATGAGCCATATCTTGAACGTTATTATATATTTTTAAAAAATAGAAAAAATTTTCCGTTTAATATATTTTTACATAGATTTTTAAAATCTGATCCTGACGATTTACATGATCATCCATGGAACTTTAGAACACTTATTCTTTATGGTGGATATTGGGAATATACTGATGATGGTAAATTTTGGAGAGGTGCATTATCATATAGATATTGTCCTGCATATACATTTCATAGATTAGAATTAGATAAAGATATGCCATATTGTTGGACTTTATTTATTCCGAGTAAAAATTGTAGAGAGTGGGGATTTCGTACAAACATGGGATGGTTAAATCATGTGGATTATTTAATTAAAAAACAAAAAGAATATTGTGGAATTAAAAATAAGACAAGCTAATATATTAAAATTAAACAATATTTATAATATATCTTCCTATCCATATTTTAGGTTTTTTTTTTTCATGATTTATTTTTTTTATTTTATTTGTTATATAAATATGTGGTAAAATTGGAAAAATCCACCATAATTTTCCTAATTTTTCTTCAAGAATAATATCTATATTATTCTTTAAACCAATAATGCTTAAATATGAAATTAAATTGCTAAAAATTATTTTTGTTCGTGGTTTTGTTTCATATTTTATTATCCTATAATAGTGTAATGGTGTATGAATAAATGATAAATATAGTTTACTTATTATAGGTTTCTTTATCCATAATATATGAAATAAACCACTTATTAAATAATTATATCTAATATTAAAATCATTTGACACGTGTATAATAGATGATAAAATTAATATATTTTTTCTTACATTATATTTTAAAAAGTAAATAGTTAAAATACTCAATATATTATAATGAATTGTTGCTAATGGATAATCTATGAAGTCGGTCGCACCATGTCCTATTGAAGGTATTATTAATGGGTATTTTATATTCATATATATATAAAATTATATGTTGAATAAAAATAAAACATATAATTCAAATCATTTTTTTTATAAATTCATTGGTAATCCAAAAAAAATACACAAAACTAAAGAAATAGAAATGATAATTATAAACTATCAATCATATTTTGTATAGATTTTGATAGTTCTGTATATTTTTTACATTTTATACAATTATCACTTGAATCATCATCGGCTACACTATCGAGATTTATTGATTTTAAACCTTTATTTTCATTTAACATATTCATCATACATTTAGCAGATTCCATATCACATATTTTTTTTGTTTTTTTCAATGTTTCTTTGGATTCTTTAAGTCCAGTAGAACTTCCTAATTCTTGGGTTAATGCTTTTAATTTATTTTCAATTATATTACTAATATCATTTTCTGATGTTTTTTTATTATTAGTATATCCCTCTTTACTATTTAAATTATCATAATTTTCTTGTATAACTTTTTCTACATTTTTATTTATTATAGAATTGTTTTTATTATTTATAGAAGAAAATACTATAAAAATTATTAATAGTATAATAAATATGCCGCCACATGTATATATAAAATTATTATTTCGTTTCATTTTAGTATATATATATTAATTATTTTTTATTATAATAAAAAATTCTTAATATTAAATATAATATTTTTTGATAATTTTCTATTATTTATAGATTTTAAATTTTCTAAACAATTTTCATTTTTTCTTAATTCTATAATTAAATTTTCAATAGTAATGTATTTATCTAATATTATTTTAGCACTTGTACTACTAATACCGGGTATTTGCATTAACATGATATTATTAATATTTTCTTTAGAAATATGAGATTTTTTTGCTGTTTTAATAACATTTTCATAATCTTGTGTAATTTCTTCTTTTTTTTCTAATTCTATTAAAGTATTACCAGATACTTCACATATAAAATTTGTATTGTTTATAATTTTATCTAAATAATATGGTTTTTTTTTATTTTCTTCTTTAATTATTTTTTTAGTAAAGTTAATAATTATTTCTGCAGTTTCTATATCATTCAATGAATTAATAATAGAAAATCCTTTAAAATAGCTAATTGATGCTAAACTAGAATATAATGTTTTTTTAAAATTATTATTTCTATAATTAATAATAGCTCCTTCAATTAAGTAATAAATATAATGATTATGTAAGTCATATTCATTTAATCTAAAACCTTGTTCTTCGTATCTGCCATCTTTAATACTTGATTCCAAATCAGATAATGATTTTCTTTCAAAAATTACAATTGGTTTATCTGTAATACTGTCACATAACATATAATCTCCTATATTTAATTGCTTGACTTCTATAATAAAATCATTATTACAATAATTAATTAATAAATTAATTATTTTTTTTGGTTCTCTATTATCAATATATAATTTCATAATATATAATTATATATTGACTATTTTTCTTTAAGTTTTAATAACTTAACCTAAATATTTTCCACGGACAGTATCAAAACGCTGGTGTGATCCATTATATAATTTTAGTGTTTTTAAGCATTTTGTATTGTTTGCGCACGATTTACCTGCACCACATCCAGATTGATAATGGTTCTCATCATTCTGTGTTTTTGTATATTTATATCCTGGTAATGCAGTATGTTTAGGTCTAATCCAACCACTTGTTACAGCTAGACCAGCCATACTTCCAAAATTGCATGTACTATTTGTATGTAAATTGCTAGCTCCAATCAAACTAATTTTTTTTCCCATTTTTATAATATAGTATAATAATATTTTTTTATAAAAAAAAAATTGTTAATAATATTTAAAAAATAATCACTAAATATCAATAATATATGAAACATAATATTTTAATTGATAATTCTGATAGCGATACAGAATCAGAAGAACATGAAACTACTGATTCTAATACTAATGATGAACTTATATATAATCCATATAATTCTAATAATAAAGAAATTGTATTAAATGATATAATTAGTATATTAAATAAATATGGTGTTTTTACTAAACCTTTTAATATTGAATTATATAAACGAGCATTTATACATAGATCTTATACAAAAAAACCAAAAATAGAAAATGATGATGCCAAAATTATTATTGCAGAAAATATTGATAATAATTTACCATTAAAAACTAAATCCAATGAAAGACTTGAATTTATTGGTGATGGTGTTCTTGAATGTGTTATTAAATATTATTTATATAAGAGATTTCCAAAAGCAGATGAAGGATTTATGACTGAAAAAAAAATTGCTTTAGTTAAAAATGAACATATTGGTAAATTAGCTTATGAAATTGGTTTACACAATTATTTTATTATTTCAAAACATGCCGAAGAAAAAAATATACGAACTAATTTTAAAAAATTAGGATGTTTATTTGAAGCCTTTATTGGTGCTATATTTTTAGATTTTAATAGAATTAATATTAATGATGATGATAAATGGTTTGAAAATATTTTTAATGTTGGTGTTGGATTTCAAATGGCACAAATATTTATTGAAAATGTTATGGAAAAACATGTTGACTGGACTGTTTTAATTAATAATGATGATAATTTTAAAAATAAATTACAAGTAATAATACAAAAGGAATTTAAAATTACACCTGACTATGTTGAAATTAAAACAAATGATACTGATGAAAATACGGAAAAAATATATACTATGGGTGTATATATTTCATTTGGACAAATTATTCATAATGCAAACATTAATAATGCCATTGATTTTAATGAAATTAAAACATTTAAAGCTATACATAATAAATTAGAAACTAATGATAAATTATTAATATTTTTAACAAAAGCTAGTCACAGAATTAAAAAAAAGGCTGAACAACTCGCATGTGACTCGGCTATTACTATTATAAATAAACTAAATCAATAAATAGTATTTATTTAGCAATCTATTTATTTAAAAAATATATATAATTTAATTATATATATATTTTAATAATGTTAGATGATAATTTTGATTTTTTAAAAGTTAAACCAATCCCTAAAAATAAACAAGATTTTACTTTTTTAATTAATAAACTACCCGGACAGCCCAATATTATTGATAAAACTAGCGAAAAAAATATTGACCCTCTTGATTTTTTATATAAAATTAAAAACAAATTAGATATTCAAACTAATTTTATTGAAAAACAAACACAATCAGTTATTTCAAAAAAACAACAATATCTAGCATCTGATATAACATCCAAAATTTTAACACATATTGAGAAAGTTGATAAAAAAATAATTATAAAACAATTCAATAATATTCAACAAAACATTAACGATTCCGATACAAAAGAACGCATTACACCCAAACCTAAAATTAAAAAAGATATTAAGCAAACTTATAATTTGAATGAATTAGATTTAGAATTTGAAATTAAAAATACTACCATTGCAGACAGATTACCTAAAATTAAACCTAATGTTCTAATAAAAGCATCAGAATATTATTTGAATAATCGAGAAAATTATATTAATTTTATTAATAAACTATTTTTACCATATAAAGAACTATTGTTACAAGAAGAAAAAGATATAGAAGATGGAAAAATTGAAATATCATGTGAAGAAAAATCTGGTCAAGAATTTACCTTACTTACCCATCAAAAAATAGTTAGAGATTATATTAATATTTATACCCCATATAGAGGTCTTTTATTATATCATGGATTAGGATCTGGAAAAACTTGTTCCTCTATTGCTATTGCAGAAGGATTAAAAAATAATAAAGAAATTATGGTATTTACACCAGCATCTTTGAGAGATAATTATATTGATGAATTAAAAAAATGTGGTGATTTTATTTATATGAAAAATCAATTTTGGGAATTTATTAATATTGATTTATATCCTGATTACTTAAAACCTCTTTCTAATTTACTTAATTTATCCGAAGAGTATATTTTAGAAAAAAAGGGCGCTTGGGTTATTAATAAAAAAGAATCACCTAATTATGATAAATTAGAATTTGAAAAACAACAACTTATTAATGAGCAAATTAATAAAATGATATCTATGAAATATAAATTCTATAGTTATAATGGTATGACACGCAAATTATTTAATAATTTAACTCAAAATGAAACTATAAATCCATTTAATAATAAAGTTATTATTATAGATGAAGCACATAATTTTATTAGTAGAATTGTTAATAAATTAAATCGCGGTGCTTCTATTTCTATGAAATTATACAATTTATTGATGGATGCTACTAATTGTAAAATTATTATGTTATCAGGAACACCTATTATTAACTATCCCAACGAAATTGGCATTATGTTTAATATTTTACGAGGATATATTCGAAGTTATTTATTTAAAATTAATAGTGAAAAACAAAATCTTTCTAAAAACTACTTTGAATCCATATTAAAAACAGGTGGTATATATTCTAATATTGATTTTATATATTATAACATTAAAACTAAAGAATTACTCATTACTCAAAATCCATTTGGATTTATTAATTCTAATTCTAATTCAAAAAAACAACAATATATAAGCGAACCAACTCATCCCGAAGAATTTAAAAAAAAAATAATATCTATTTTAAATTCAAATAAAATCACATTTTATAATAAAGATAATATTATTAACTATAAAGCACTATATGATAACTTTGATGAATTTAAAAAAATGTTTATTAATGATAATAACACTATTAAAAATGATATTTTATTAAAAAAACGTATAATTGGTCTTACTTCTTATTTTAGAAGCGCACAAGAACAACTCATGCCTAAATATGACGAATCACATTTTCATGTGCAAAAAATACCTATGAGTAACTTCCAATTTAATATTTATGAAGAAGCACGTATTAATGAACGAAATCAAGAATCAAAAAATAAAAAAAATAGAGCTAAGAAGACCGGTCTACAAAATGATGATATTTATGGTGACTCTGTATCCACTTACAGAATTTTTTCTCGTGCTTTTTGTAATTTTGTATTTCCTGCGCCAGATATTATTAGACCTATGCCAAATAAAGATGAAAAAATAGAAACTGTATTAGATAATATTGAAAAAACTGGAGTAATTAAAGAAGACATTGTAGATAATATTGACATTAAACAAAAAATTAACGATTTAGATGCAGATTATCAAGAAGATGATTTTGATAAAATGCAAAAAGAACAAAACGAATTTACAGATATTACATATCAAAAACGTATAGATGAAGCTCTTAATAAATTAGAAGAAAATGCTTCTAAATATTTATCACCAAAAGCACTCGAAATCTATAGTCCTAAATTTTTAAATATTTTAGAAAATATTACTGATACTGATCATAAAGGTATTCATTTATTATATTCACAATTTAAATCATTAGAAGGAATTGGAATATTTAAATTAGTTTTAAAATATAATGGATTTATGGAATTTAAAATTAAAAAAAATTCTTCTGGTGAATACACATTAGATATTGACCCAAAAAATTATGGCAAACCAATGTATGCCAGTTATACCGGAAATGAAACACCAGATGAAAGAGAAATTATTAAAAATGTTTTAAATAGTAACTGGAAATTTGTTCCAAAAAATATATTAAAAGAAATACAAAAAATTTCACCTAACAATTATTTTGGTGAAGTAATTAAAGTTTTAATGATTACATCATCCGGTGCAGAAGGTATTAGTTTAAAAAATGTTAGATTTGTTCATATTATGGAGCCATATTGGCACCCTGTAAGGATTCAACAAGTTATTGGTCGCGCCAAACGAATTTGCAGTCATAGTGATTTACCAAAAGAATACCAAAATGTTCATGTTATTTTATATTTAATGACATTTAATGAAGAGCAAATTAACAGTGATGGTGCAATTGAATTGCGATTAAAAGATAAAAGTAAAATAGATCATAATAATGTTGTCTCAAGTGATGAATTTTTATATGAAATTTCAAAAATTAAAGAAAAAATTAATCTAGATATTTTAAATAATATCAAACAATCAGCAATTGATTGTTCTATTCATTCTAGATCATCATCAAAAGAGAGAATAAAATGTTTCACTATTGGTAATGCAAATAATGATAATTCTATGTTTATTCCTAATATAAATACAGAACAAAAAGACAAAGATTTAAAAATAAATCAAAAACAAGTTACATTAAAATTATTTAAAATACGCAATGAAAATCTTGCACTTGATAGAGAAACCAATGATGTATATGATTATGATGCGTATAAAAAAGGAGAGCTTTTGTATTTAGGGAAATTTGTAAAAAATGATGAAGGTAAATTTGAATTACAATTAACATAACTTAATAAATTTGAGCATATTTATATATATAGAATAAATTATTATTATATATATAATAATTTATTTCAATGGATAACGACA
>Ga0163111_10001260_pt1 | contig 15522 bp, 17 predicted proteins | sample CRUFie1St18metaG_FD_109645 | JGI IMG/M metagenome (GOLD analysis project Ga0163111, IMG submission 109645) | Marine microbial communities from the Costa Rica Dome - CRUD Field 142mm St18 metaG | ecosystem: Environmental > Aquatic > Marine > Oceanic > Photic zone | place: Costa Rica: the Eastern...
AATCCAATCATATTTGCTTGTGCAAATCCAGATCCTGAAATCACACCAGAGGAAATTGAGGAAGTAAGAGATGATGCAATTATAGCAACCGGTAGATCGGACTATCCTAATCAAGTAAATAATTTGATAGGTTTTCCATATATTTTTAGGGGTGCATTAGATGTACGTTCAAAAACAATTAATGAAGAGATGAAGGTTGCAGCTGCTCATGCAATAGCAAATTTAGCAAAAGAAGATGTACCAGATGAAGTTGTTGCAGCAATGGGGGGTGAGAGACCTCATTATGGAAGAGAATATATAATTCCATCAACATTTGATCCAAGATTAATTAGTGTAATACCTTCAGCTGTTGCAAAAGCTGCGATGGATACCGGAGTAGCAAGAATTAATATTGCTGATTTCGACATTTACAAGGATCAACTTAAGCATAGGTTAGATCCTACAGTAACTATCATGCAAGGTGTAAATAACTATATCAAAAAAAAACAAAAGAAAGTTGTTTTTGCAGATGGTGAAGATGAAAATATGCTAAAAGCTGCAATAGCCTTTAAAAATTCAAAGTTAGGAATACCAATTTTAATTGGAAAAGAGGAAGTAATTAATGATCAAATTAAAAAAATTGGATACAATGATAACTTTGATATTGAAATCGTAAATTCTAAGGATACTCCTAAAAGAGAAAAATACACCAAATATTTATTTAAAAGACTTCAAAGAGAAAAAGGGATGTTAGAATGGGACTGTGATAGACTTATTAGAAATGACAGAGTAATCTGGGCATCTTGTATGGTTGCTTGTCAAGATGCCGATGCAATGGTAACAGGAAATACCAGAAGATACTCTTCATCTCTTGCAAAAATAATTCAAGTTGTTGACCCAAGACCTGGTGAAATAATGTTTGGATTAAATTTAGTTGTAAATAGAGGTAAAACTATATTTATTTGTGACACTTCAGTAATAGAGTATCCAGATTCAAGACAATTAGCAGAGATGGCAAAATCAGCCGCAAGAGTTGTCAGACTTTTCGGTTTTGATCCAAAAATTGCTTTTTTATCACATTCAACGTTTGGTCAACCTGCTACTGATAGAACAAAAAGACTTAGCGATGCTGTTGAAATTTTAAAAAAAGACAATGTTGATTTTAAGTTTGATGGAGAGATGCAACCAGATGTGGCTTTAGAGGAAATTTATAAAGAACTTTACCCTTTTTCTGAGATTGTTGGAAACTCAAACGTTTTAATTATGCCAAGTCAACATAGCGCCGCCATCTCATATAAAATGATAAAATCTATGAGTAGAGCAAAAGTTATTGGACCTTTATTAATTGGTTTGGGTTTACCTATTGAAATCGCACCTTTGAGAAGTTCTACATCCGATATATTAAATTTAGCTTCAATAGCTGCTTATTCTGCAGACGTAATTGATTATAAAAAATGATTTAATTTTTTTGTATTCTAAGGCTGTCAACTAATAATATACTTGCTATTACATCCTCGACATCTAAAATTTCCTTTGCTTCTTTTATAACAAGATCTTTTTCATCCGAAGTAAAAGCTATACCATAAATATAAATTTTCTTCTTATAAGTATCAATTTGATAATTCGTTGCTTTAATATTTTCGTTAAAAACTAAAGCGGTTCTTAATTGTGAAGTAATCAATAAATCTTTTGCAGATTGTTTAAAATTAAACTGTTCCTTAATTTTTAAATCATTTTTTACAGACCTTACCCCTTGAGTTTCCCAAGCTAGTTTAGTCAATTTTAATTTTTCTTCAGGATCATCAACTTTTCCTGTTATGAATATTCGTCCGTCAATAACCTTTGTTTTTACTGACAAAAAATAGTTTTTATCAATTAATAAAATTCTTGCACTTAAATTTTTCTGCATAATAGAGTCATCAATTTGAGTTCCTAAAGATCTAGGATCAACTGCAATACTCACGCCTGTTCCAAAGATTCCAGTAGATGAAACACCAACACATCCTGTTAAAATAAATCCAATTAGAAATATCTTTATTAATATTTTAATTCTCATTTTTTAATTTTAAGCAATAATCATAAATTATTTTTTTTGAAATCTTGTTATTTTGATTTATTAAATTAGTTATTTTTTTAATGCTAAATTTATTAATCATTTCTTTAATAATCCTTTTATCTGATTCACTTAATTCTTGTGAGACTTTTTTTACATTATTTTCTGAAATAACCACAGTTACTTCACCTCTTAAATCTTTTTCAAAAAGATTTAGTTCACTTATTTCTGATCTTATAAATTCCTCATAAAATTTAGATATTTCTCTGCAAATAAGTATCTTTCTTCCGTAAAAGTTTTCTTTTAAAAATGGAATTATCTTATTAAATTTTTTGGGAGATATAAAAAAAACAATAGAACTATTTATCTTTTTTAAATCACCTAAAACATTTAAAATTTCATTTTTTTTGTCTGGAAGAAAACCATTAAAAAAAAACTTTTCTGAAAAACCACTTATTGATATTGCTGTGGAAACTGCTGATGCACCTGGTACAGGTATTATCTGTATATTATTTTTAATACATTCTTTGATCAATATAGCACCTGGATCTGAAATACTTGGTGTACCAGCATCAGAAATTAAAGAAATAACTGATCCATTATTGAGTAACATAATAATTTTTGATATATTTTTCTTTTCATTGAACTTATGATTAGAAATTAATTTTCCTTTTATTTCATACTGTTTAAGTAATTTTTGTGAAACTCTTGTATCTTCACAAAGTATATAATCTGAAATTTTAAGAGTTTCGATAGCTCTTAATGTAATATCTTTTAAATTGCCTATTGGAGTTGCTACTAAATATAGACCTTTTTTAATATCTTTACTATTTGATTCAAATTTTACAATCATATTTGTAATTAAAATAATATAATATCACTAAATGTTTAAAACTTTTAAAATATTTCTAATCACAATAATTATTATATTTAAATTTCCTTTTATACTAGCTGCAGAAGAAAAAATTAAAATCGGTCTTTTGGTTCCAATGAGTGGTGAAAATTTACAGCTTGGCAATTTACTTATTAAATCAACTAAACTAGCCTTAAGCGATATTGGAACAAATAAAATCGAGATTTACCCTAGAGATTCTGGATCAGATCCTAATAAAACTTTACAGTCAGCAGTAGAATTAAAAAACATAGGAGCTAAAATTATAATTGGACCAATCTTTTTTAAAAATCTAGAATATTTAAATGAAATAAATGATGTCATTTTTTTGTCATTAACAAATAAAACAGAAGGTCTTCCTAAAAATGTTATTAGCACTGGGGTAAATTCTGTATCACAATTAAATGCCATAAAAAAATTTATTAAAATTAATGAATTAAAAAGGACCATATTTTTAACTCCAGATCTTAAATATAAGTCAGAAGTTAAAAAAGCAATTAAGCAAACCAAAATTAAAATCTTTAAACATTATATATATGATACTGAACCAACAAAACTTACAAAACAAATTGAAGATATTACAAATTATAAGACTCGAAAACAGAATTTAATTGATGAAATTAAAAGAATTGAAGATTCTGATTTAGATGAAGAAGATAAAGAAAGAAGAATAAATAGATTAAAAAAAAGATATACTATTGGTAATGTTAAATTTGATTCAATAATTATTTCAGATTTTGATGAAAGTTTAAAAAGTGTAATTACATCTCTTTTATATACAGACGTTTCTCCCAAAGATAAAAGCTTCATTGTGTTTAATCAATGGTTTGACGAAAGTTTATTAAATGAGAAAACTTTACAACCCCTCTACTATCCATCAATTAATAGAAAAAATTTAGAAAAATTTAATAGTAAATTTTTAGAAACTTATAATGAAAATCCAAATCATTTAGCTTTGTTAAGTTATGATATTGTTGGATTAATATATTACTTATCTTTAAAGATGGATTTCTCACAAACAAATGATCTGTTTAAAAAAGAAAATTCTTTTAAAGGTAAAATAGGTGTTTTTGATATCAAAAATAATAAAATTATTCATAGATTAAATTTATACGAGATCAAAGATGGAGAAATTAAAGAAATTTTTTAATTTTTTTAAAAGCTTTAAACCGATGATCAATTTTATATTTTTCTTTTTTTGAAATTTCTCCAAAAGTCATACTTCGATTTTTAGGAATAAATATTGGATCATATCCAAAACCATTTTTGCCTTTTGGGTGTTTCGAAATTTTTCCCTCTACTTTTCCTTCAACGCAAGCAATTTTTTTATTAAGATAACTTAAAGACAAAGCACAAACAAATCTTGCTTTAATATTTTTATCTTTCCAATATTTATCCTTTTTTTTTATTTCTCTATAAACACGTTGGATTGCTTTTTTAAAGTTTGAATTTTTACCACCCCATCTTGCAGAATAGATTCCAGGTTTTTTATTCAAAATATCAATTTCAAGCCCTGAGTCATCAGCAAGACAAATCAAATTAGTTTTTTTTGAAAAATAACTTGATTTAATTACTGAATTTTCTTTAAAATTTTTTCCATTTTCTTTAGGACTTTTTAAATTAAAACTTTTTGTCGAATAGATTTTAATTCTTTTTGGTAACAGATCCTTAATTTCCCTCAATTTTCCTTTATTATTTGTACCAATTAATAATTTAGAAATTTTTATTTTTGACATCTGGTAATTTATGAATTCCTTACCATATAAGTCCATATGGAAAAAGAAGAAACCTTGTCAAAAAAACAAGATCAAGACACGCCGGATAATAATAAGAAATCAGAAGATACAGAAGCTAATTCTTCTGAGGAGTCTGGACTAGAAGAAAAAAAAGAACTTTCACCAGATGAAAAAATCAGTGAGCTTGAAGACAAACTTGCAAGAACTTTTGCTGAAATGGAGAATCAGAGAAGAAGATTTGAAAAAGAAAAAGATGATGCATTTGAGTATGGTGGTTTTTCTTTTGCAAAAGAAGCCTTAAGTTTAATAGATAATCTTGAAAGATCAAAAGCTGTTTTAGAAAATGATGAAAGTCTAAAAAATTCAGATGCTTTAAAAAAAATGATAAGTCATTTTGAAATTATTAGTAAGGATTTAATATCTATCTTTAGTAAAAATAATATCAAACCCATTGAAAGTCTTAATAAAAAGTTGGACCCAAATTTTCATCAAGCTATGATGGAGATAGAAGATGATACTAAAGAACCCGGTACAATCATCCAAGAAATCCAAAAAGGTTTTACTATTAAAGATAGATTACTAAGACCTTCGCTGGTCGGAGTATCAAAAAAATCTGAAAAGAACTACGAAAAAGAGGAAAAAACTAATGATTATAAAAAGGATAAATAGTGCACATGACAGCTTGTAGATTGAAAATTAGCACTTATATAAATGGGGAGAAAAAACAATTATGAGCAAAATTATAGGTATAGATTTAGGAACAACCAACTCTTGCGTTGCTATCATGGAAGGTAGCCAAGCAAAGGTTTTAGAAAATGCTGAAGGCGCAAGAACTACACCATCTGTAGTTGCCTTTACTGATGAAAAAGAAAAATTAATTGGTCAGCCTGCAAAAAGACAGGCAGTTACAAATCCTGAAAACACAATTTTTGCTGTTAAAAGATTAATTGGAAGAAATTTTGAGGATCCAACTGTTAAAAAAGATATAGAAGCTGCTCCATTTAAAATTGTTAATTCTGAAAAAGGTGACGCTTGGATTGAAGCTAAAGGTGAAAAATATTCCCCATCACAAATTTCCGCTTTCATACTTCAAAAAATGAAAGAAACTGCTGAGAAATATTTAGGCCAAGCAGTTACAAAAGCTGTGATCACGGTTCCAGCTTATTTTAATGATGCCCAAAGACAAGCAACTAAAGATGCAGGAAAAATTGCTGGTCTAGAAGTATTAAGAATAATTAATGAACCAACTGCAGCTTCGCTAGCATATGGTCTTGATAAAAAACAAAACAAAAAGATTGCTGTTTATGACTTAGGTGGAGGTACTTTTGATGTATCTATTCTTGAATTGGGAGATGGAGTATTTGAAGTTAAATCGACTAATGGTGATACCTTTTTAGGTGGAGAAGATTTTGATAACACCATTGTAGAATATTTAATATCAGAATTTAAAAAAGATAACGGTATAGATCTAAGATCTGATAAATTAGCGCTTCAAAGATTAAAAGAGTCAGCTGAAAAAGCAAAAATAGAGTTATCATCTGCAGAGCAAACTGATATTAATCTACCGTTTATAACCGCAGATAAGACAGGTCCAAAACATATAAATTTAAAAATGACAAGAGCCAAACTTGAAGCTTTAGTTGAAGATCTTATTACAAAGACAATGCCCCCTTGCAAAACTGCTTTGAAAGATGCAGGAATAACTGCAAGTGAGATAGATGAAATTGTTATGGTTGGTGGAATGACAAGAATGCCTAAAGTTATTGAAGAAGTTAAAAATTTTTTTGGTAAAGACCCAAATAAAAGTGTTAATCCTGATGAAGTAGTTGCCATGGGTGCAGCTATTCAAGCTGGAGTACTTCAAGGAGATGTAAAAGACGTATTGCTATTGGACGTGACACCACTTTCATTAGGCATAGAGACTTTGGGTGGAGTATCTACAAAACTTATAGATAAAAATACAACTATACCAACGAAAAAAAGCCAAGTTTTTTCTACAGCGGAGGACAACCAACCAGCTGTTTCCATCAGAGTTCTCCAAGGAGAAAGAGAAATGGCTACAGACAATAAGTTGCTAGGTAACTTTGAGTTAGTAGGTATTGCTCCAGCCGCAAGAGGAGTTCCTCAAATTGAAGTAACTTTTGATATTGATGCCAATGGAATAGTAAATGTATCTGCTAAAGATAAAGGAACAGGCAAGGAACAGAAAATTCAAATTCAAGCTTCAGGTGGTTTAAGTGATGAGGAAATTGAAAAAATGGTAAAAGATGCAGAAGCTAATAAAGAATCAGATAAGAAGAAAAGAGAATCTGTAGATGTAAGGAATCAAGCAGATACTTTAATTCATTCAACAGAGAAAAATTTAAAAGAACATGGTTCTAAAGTCTCCGATGCTGAAAAAAAAGCTATTGAAGATTCAGCATCTGCACTTAAAGATGCTATCAAATCTGATGATATTGAAGATATAAAGAAAAAAACAGAAGCTTTAGTGCAGGCTTCAATGAAACTTGGTGAAGCAATATATAAATCGCAACAAAATACGAAACCTGAGTCTGGTAAAGATGATGGAAATGATAATAAAGGAAAAAAAGACGATAATGTTGTTGATGCGGATTTTGAAGAAGTAAAAGACGAAAATAAAGAAAAAAGCGCTTAACTGACATCTATTTGTCCATATTAAAAAATGGCTAAAAGAGATTATTATGATGTCCTAGGCGTAAATAAAAACGCAACTCCCGAAGAATTAAAATCAGCTTACAGAAAATTAGCTGTAAAATACCATCCTGACAAAAATCCTGGGGACAAAGCTGCTGAGGATAAGTTTAAAGAAGCAAGTGAAGCTTACGGTATTCTCTCAGATAAGTCTAAAAAAGAAAATTATGATAATTTTGGTCATGCTGCTTTTGAAAATGGTGGTGGTGGTCGAGGTGGATTTGGAGGTTTTAGTGGTGCTGATTTTTCAGACATATTTGAAGACTTCTTTGGAGACTTTGCAGGCGGTGGTAGAAGAAGTTCTAGAAGAAACAATAATAGAGGTTCAGATTTAAGATATGATTTATCAATATCTTTAGAAGAAGCTTACACTGGAAAAAAACAAAATATTCAATTTTCTACTACAGAAAAATGTAATACCTGTAAGGGAAATGGATCGAAGCCAGGTTTTAATCCAGATCGATGTACCTATTGTGGTGGAAATGGAAGAGTTCGTTCAAATCAAGGATTTTTTACAGTACAACAAACTTGTCCACAATGTGCTGGTAGTGGAGAGGAAATTACAAATCCATGTAATGATTGTAATGGACAAGGAAACAAACAATCTTCTAAAAAAATATCAGTAACAATTCCAAAAGGTGTAGATGATGGAACTAGAATAAGACTTGCTGGAAAAGGTGAGGCAGGTACTAGAGGTGGTACAAGTGGTGATTTATATTTATTTGTAAATGTTGACTCCCATCAAGTTTTTAAAAGATCAGACGTAAATTTATTTTTTGAATTTCCAATTTCAATAGCTGATGCTGCTTTAGGTACAACAATTGAAATTCCAACAATTGATGGTGGAAAAGCTAAAATCAAAATACCAGAAGGCACTCAAAGTGGAAAACAGTTCAGATTAAAAGGAAAAGGAATGCCATTCATGCGAAGAGGTGATTTTGGAGATTTATATGTTCAAGTTAAGACAGAGGTCCCAGTATCTCTAAACAAAGAACAGAAAGAATTACTTGAAAAATTTAGAAAAATAGAAAATGACAGATCTAACCCAAGTATAAAAAAATTTTTCCAAAAAGCTAAAAATTTTTGGAATAATTGAAAATGGAATTTGAACAAATAATTCCAGCTATATTTTTAATTTTAGTTTTAGCTCTAGTGCTACCAAATTTTATAAAATCTAATTCCAACCTAAAACAATTTATCAAAAACTTATTAAGTTGGTCTATAATTGTTGTATCTGTTATCATAATTTCATATGTTATTTTAAAATGAAAAAAATAAATGTAGCTATAACTGGTTGTTTAGGACGTATGGGTCAACAATTAATCAAATCTGTGAAAAAAGATAAAAATTTTAAATTAGTTGCTCTTACTGAAAATAGAAAAATGAATAAACAGGTTAATGGATTAAAAATAAATCTTAATGAGGAGCAAACATTTAAAAATACTCAATTAATAATAGATTTTACAGTTCCAAAATGTACCTTTCAGATCTTAAAGATTGCTTCAAAATTAAAAAAAAAAGTAATAATTGGAACAACAGGTTTTTCTAAAAAAGAAGAAAATTTAATCAAAAAATTCTCAAAAAAAATACCAATTTTAAAAGCTGGTAATATGAGTTTAGGAATTAATCTTCTTATGTATTTAACTGAAATAACATCTAGCTCACTTGGAAAAAACTTTTTAAGTAAAATTTTTGAGATTCATCACAAACATAAAAAAGATTACCCCTCAGGGACTGCATTAATGTTGGGCAAAGGTATTGCTATCGGGAAAAATAAAAATTTTTACAATTTATTAGGAAAAAAATATTTTAATAAAAAAAACTTTCCTTATGGAAAAAAAATTAATTTTAATTCCATTAGAAAGGGTGAAATTATAGGAGAACATGAGGTAAAATTTTCAAATGGTAAAGAAATAATTACTCTTAACCATGAGGCATTTGATAGAGCTTTATACTCTGAAGGAGCGCTATCTGCTGCTAAATGGCTAATAAACAAAAAACCTGGTCTTTATTCTATGAGAGATCTTATGAATTTCAAATAATGAATGAAATTCAAAGGGCAAAAATAATAAAAAACACTCTTAATAAAATTTATCCAGATATAGTTGTTCCTTTAAATAGTAGAAATGTTTTTACTTTATTGATATCTGTTTTGCTATCTGCTCAGTGCACAGATGTAAATGTTAACAATGTAACTAAAAATATTTATCCCAGATATTATAAACCAGAACATTTTGTTAAATTAGGGAAAAAAAAAATTGAAAAATTAATAAGACGCATTGGTATATTCAGAATAAAAGCAAAAAGTATTTATAATTTATCTAAGATATTAATTGAAAAACATAAAGGAAAAGTACCAAAAAATTTTGAAGAATTAGAACAATTGCCTGGTGTTGGTCACAAAACTGCAAGCGTAGTAATGTCTCAAGGTTTTGGTTTTCCTGCTTTTCCAATCGATACTCATATTCATAGATTGGCACAAAGATGGGGCCTAACAAATGGAAAAAATGTTAAGCAAACTGAAAAAGACTTAAAAAGACTTTTTCCAAAAAAAAACTGGAACAAACTTCATCTTCAAATAATTTATTACGGAAGAGAATATTGTAAAGCAAGAGATTGTTATGGAATAGCTTGTAAAATTTGTACCACTTGCTATCCTAAAAGAAAAAAACCTATAAAAACCATTAAAGCCTAATGAAAATTCTGGGAATTGGAAACGCAATAGTTGATGTGATTTGTAAAGTTGATGACAGTTTTATATCTCAGAATAAATTAACAAAAGGGTTAATGAAATTAATTTTTGATGAAGAAGAATTCAAAAAATTATTATCAAATCTAAAAATTGAAAAAACTATCTCAGGTGGATCAGTCGCTAACTCAATAGTAGGTTTATCACAATTAGGTAATAACGTTGGCTTTATTGGAAAAATTTCTGATGATGATTTTGGAGTAAAGTATGAAGATGGTTTAAAAAAAGAAAATGTAAATTTTTGTTACTCCAAAAAAAAAGAAATTTTACCAACTGGAACTTGTTTAATTTTGGTTACACCTGACTCAGAAAGAACTATGTGTACCTTCTTAGGAACTGCCGGAAAAATTAATGCGGATGATTTAGATGTAAAAATAATTAAAGAAAGTGAAATAATCTTTTTAGAGGGATATCTGTGGGATGAAGGTGATCCAAAAAAAGCATTTGAAAAAGCAATCAATCATTCAAAAAAAATTGCCATGTCATTATCTGATCAATTTTGTGTCGATAGACATAAAATACATTTTTTAGATTTAGTTAAAAATAAATTAGATTTAATATTTGCAAATGAAGGAGAGATAACATCGTTGACTGGAGCAAAAAATTTCAATGAAGTAATTTCTTTCAGTAAAGAATTGAAAAAACACATAATCATTACTAGAGGAGATAAAGGGGCTGTTTCGATTTATAAAAATAATGTGGTTGAAATTGGAGTTCAGAAAAACCTGAAAATTGTAGATTTAACTGGGGCAGGAGATCTATTTGCTGCTGGTTATCTTCATGGATATATAAATCAATTTTCACAAAAAGAATGTCTAGAAAAAGGAACTGAATTGTCTTCAAAAATTATTCAGCTATTCGGTGCAAGAATTTAAATCTTTTTAATTCTTTTAAAACTCCCTTTACCTTTTTTTGGTTTAATCACTCTTGGCTTGTATTTTTTTGAAAAAAGATCCTTAGCAAATTTATTTTTTTTAATTAATTTTGTAACCATTCGTCGTGCTAATTATTAAATTATCATCTTTAAACTTTTCTTTAATTTTTTTCCTCAATCTATGTATATGAGTTTCTACGGTATGAGTTTCAAGTTTAGATTGATATTCCCAAACTTGTTTTTGTAACTCATTTATTCCAACTGGTTTATTTTTTTCTTTTAGATAAATAATTGTATTAATTTCTTTTTCTGTTAATTTTAATTTTACTCCACCTGAAGATATTTCTCTTGAATTGATATTAATAATATATGACCCTATAAGAATTTTTGATTGTTTATTAAATTTTTGTTTTAAAAAATGTAAATTAATTTTTTCAAAAAGTTTAGAAAATTTAATGGGAAACTGTATTAATGATATTTGATTCGAAGTATTCAATTTTTCATCTAAACTTAAAATTAGATAATCCTCATATTCAGCTAAATTAATATTTTCAAATTTTTTTTTTGGTAAATAGATAATTTTAAAATTGAAATTATCAGCTAATTCAGCCAAAATATCATAGAGTATTTTTGACTCATAAATGAGTAAATTTTGATTATTCATATATATTAATAGAATATGCTAATTTTTTTGAAAAACAAACATACTCTTCAAATTGAAAATTTTGAATTTAGATGTTGTATCGGTAAAAATGGAATTAGTAAAAAAAAAAGGGAAGGTGATAAAAAAACTCCAGTAGGAACTTTTCAATTAGGTCCTCTATATTTCAGAACTGATAAAATTAATAAACCTTTTACAAAACTCAGAAAAATCAAAATTAGAAAGAATATGGGTTGGTGTAATGATATAAAAAATAAAAATTACTACAATAAGTTCATTAATATTAATAAGAATTTAAAACACGAAAAGCTTTTTAGAAATGATTACAAATATAATTTAATAGTACCAATAAAATACAATTATAAGAAAAAAGTAATTGGAAAAGGAAGTTGTATTTTTTTACACCTTACAAAGAATTACAAACCAACAGCTGGGTGTATTGCACTAAAAGAAAAAGATTTTTTAATCTTATTAAAACTAATAAATAAGAAAACCAAAATCAAAATTTTTTAATTTCTTTGACCAAAAATTTCAGATCCAATTCTTAAATATGAAGCACGATGTTCAATGGCTTTGATATAATCAGATGACATACCCATACTTAGCTCTATCAGATTTAAATTTTTGTTTAAATAATATAACTCTTTAAAAAAAGGCTCTGGATCAAGCCCAGCTGGCGGCAAACACATTAAACCTACTACCTCTAAATTTAAATCTTTACAATAAGAAAATAAATCAACTAGATGATTTTTATCAACACCAGACTTCTGAATCTCATTACCAATATTTACCTGTAGAAATATTTTAACTTTTTTATTTTGTTTTAATTGTTCTTCAGCAATTTTTTTAACAAGCTTTTTATTATCTACTGAATGAATAAAATCAAAAATTTTGACTGCAAATTTAACTTTATTTGTTTGTAATTTTCCAACTAAATGTAACTTAATTTCAGGTTTATTTATTTTTAATTCGGTCCATTTATCTAATGCTTCTTGAACTTTATTTTCACCGTAATGCAAGTGACCATAATCAATAAGTGGTTGAATTTTATCTAATTTAAATGTTTTGGAAACTGCTATTATTGTAATCTTTTGTGAGGCAGACTCTTTAGATTTTACAAGTTTTTCAATATGTATTAATTTTTCAACTGTTTTATGCATAAATTTAAATTTGATAAATATTACTTTATAAGTGATTACGACACAAATTTAATAAAAAACCAAGATAAAAGAACTAACATTATTTTTAGGAATTATAATTTTGAAATAGATAGACAAAAAATTAAAATTTTAAGGAACTTTTGTAAAAAAACAGGAAATAAGTTCTATTTATCAAACAATGTAAAGCTAGCATTAGATTTAAATTTAGATGGAGCTTATTTGCCCTCATTTAACAAAAGTTGTAAACATTTATCATTTAAATTTAAAAAAAAATTTATTCTATTAGGTTCTGCTCATTCAACAAAAGAAATCAAACTTAAAGAAAAACAAGGTGTAGAATATATTTTTTTGTCATCCATATTTAAAAAAAATAAAAATTACTTAGGATTAAATAAATTCAAATTGATTGTTAAATCTGCAAATTCTAAAATAATTGCGCTCGGAGGGATTAATAATCAAAATTTAAAAAAATTAAAACTTACTAATGTTTCTGGATTTTCAGGAATTTCTTTTTTCCAAAAAAAAAGGCCCCTTTAAAAAGGGGCCTTTTAAATATCTAAGTTCTAAACAATTAGAACGCAAATGTTAAAGCAAACTCATATGACTCTTTATCGTCTGAAGCAGCTGAGCTACCACCTACGTTGTCAGATGTGTTCATGTGACCAGCGATAGTCATACCACCCATTGTGTATGATGCTGAGAAACCTGAATCGTTTTGCTCTAATGAACCAGCTGTTGAGTCACTAGTATCATCATCGTAGTCTCTTTCACCGTAAGCAATAGTCATATTTTCGTTTACAGCGTAAGATACACCCCATGTTGTTGACTCATCAGTTTTAGCAGCTGTGCTACCATCTGTTTCATGCGTTTGATAACCTAATGTGAAACCACCAACTGCATATTTCACGAATAAAGTTTCATGATCAATTGTAGTTGTAGCAGTGTCATCCATTTCAGCAGTACCATAACCGATTGTTAAACCTTCAACCATCTCTGGAGATACTTGAAGACCGAAGTCAGTGTATGATCCTACGTCTAAACCGTTATCAGTTGCTGTTGAAGCGTCTGATTGTTGGTGACCAATTTTAAACATAACACCATTAAAGTTTGGTGAGTCATATGTTAATAAATTGTTTCCTGATCTACCATCGATTCTTACGTCAGCGCCACCAGTAGTATCCCAAACTTCTTCGTAAGCGTTTGGAGTTACGTCATCCCATTGACCCATAACTGAAGAACCACCGTGTCCGCTGAATTTAAATGTTCCGATTGAGTCAGAACCAAAAGATAAACTTCTGTCATCCATACCAGCGTTAGTAGCAGGGTTATCGTTATCAAGTTCCATACTTGCTGAAACTGTGATACCACCATCTGTTTCTCCTGATGCTGAGAAAACTACACTGTCAAATTGGTACATTGTAGATTTCGCGTTTTCATCAGTAGTAGATGCGAAAGCGAAACCAGTTGAAACTGATACACTTCCCTCAGCTGCATGTGCAGCTGTCATCGCTAGTGAACCAGCTAAAGCTGATACACCGATTTTAGTTAGTTTGTTCATATTAATTACTCCTTGTATTGTTTAATATTAAACAGGCCATAACTATCAAAAAGAGGAGTAATTTATTAATATTTTGGCTATATTTGCACATAAAGTTATTAACTGTTGTAATTTTACAACACTATTTTCTGCTTATTTATTATATTTTTTGTGTTATTTGAATATGTTAGAAATTTACAACTTAGAATAGTTAAAATATGAGCAATAATAAATTTATCAAGGTTTTTGGTCTTCTTTCTATTTTTCTTGTGCTTTTAAGTTCATGTGGATCAAATTTTTTTAGAGGCGCAGACGCAAGGAAAGTTAGTCCTGACCCAAGAGAAAGGGTCAAGAAAAATTTAGAAGAAGGGAAAGGTTTTAGATTAAATGATGCGATTAAAAAAGGAGTTGGTAAAGGTGGCGGTAATTTTGAATTTGCGAGCTCAAATGAATTATGGAGAGCTTCTTTAGATATTATAGAATTTATGCCATTAACTTCAGCAAACTATAGTGGTGGTATAATAATCACCGATTGGTATTCTAATAATAATAATCCAAATGAAACAATTAAAATTACTATCAGATTTTTAAGCAATGAAATAAGAGCAGATGCAATCGATATAAATGTTTTTTTTAAAAAATGTAGTACAGATTTCAATTGTGTCGTTCAAAAAAACAATAAAACTATTGAGTCTGAATTAAGAAAAGAAATTTTAAAGAAAGCTACTTTATATCAAAAGCAAACAAAACAAAAAAATAAATCTTTCTATCCAACACCTAAAATGGGTGGAGAGGCCCAATAAATTTCGTTTTAGTGAATAGATATAATTTTAGAGAAATTGAAGAAAAATGGCAAATTTATTGGGAAAAAAATAATTCATTTAAAACTCAAATAAAAAAAAATAAAAAAAAATTTTATTGCCTAGAGATGTTTCCATACCCATCAGGAAAAATTCATATGGGACATGTTAGAAACTATACAATCGGAGATGTTTTAGCCAGATATAAAATTTTACAAGGTTTTAACGTTTTACATCCAATGGGTTGGGACTCATTTGGTATGCCAGCAGAAAATGCAGCTCGTCAAAATAATTTAGATCCAAAAAGTTGGACTGAAAAAAATATATCTATAATGAAATCTCAATTAAAAAAACTAGGATTATCAATTG
>Ga0163111_10001261_pt1 | contig 15516 bp, 18 predicted proteins | sample CRUFie1St18metaG_FD_109645 | JGI IMG/M metagenome (GOLD analysis project Ga0163111, IMG submission 109645) | Marine microbial communities from the Costa Rica Dome - CRUD Field 142mm St18 metaG | ecosystem: Environmental > Aquatic > Marine > Oceanic > Photic zone | place: Costa Rica: the Eastern...
GTGTGTTCAAAGTTCATAATTAATTTGAAATGATACTACTAAAAAAATGATAACATCATTTAAATAATTGGAGAGAACACTATGGACTTTAGAGATTACTCATTGAAGGATTTGGCTAGCGATATTCAGGCAAAAAAAATATCAGCTACAGAGGTCACACAAGCCGCATTAGATAACATAGAAAAGTATGATGACCAGTTAAATGCTTTTTGTGCAGTCAATCACGAAGATGCAATAGAGCAGGCAAAGCAGATAGATTCTTTAATTCAAAAAGGTGAAACAGTCGGAAAACTTGCTGGAATACCTATTGGGGTAAAAGATCTGGAAGATGCAAAAGGCTTTGTAACCACTTTTGGTTCTGAATTACATGTAAATGATAAGCCTGCTAGTGAAGACTCTATACTAGTTAAGAGAATGAGAGATCAAGGTTGCGTAATTTTAGGAAAAACTAATACGCCAGAATTTGGGCACAAAGGAAAAACAGATAATGTGCCATTTGGAATAACTAAAAATCCTTGGAATCTTGAGTATTCTCCAGGCGGATCTTCGGGAGGAACATCTGCAGCGCTGGCATCAGGCATGATACCTCTAGGCACAGGTTCTGATGGTGGAGGTTCAATAAGAATACCTGCAGCCTTAGGGGGTCTTGCGGGAATAAAAACCTCACAGGGAAGAATCCCGATTGGGGGTGATACACCTCCAGGTTCGGGACTTCTTACTGTAAAAGGGCCTATGGCGAATACTACAGAAGATAATGCTTTAGCATTGGATGCAACTGTGGGACCACATCCTACCGATATTTTTTCACTCGAAGGTGAAAATTTAGATTGGTTGGGTAGTCTAACTGGGGAATTGCCTAAAACAGCAATATGGTCTCCCACTATGGGGTTCTCTTCTGTTGATAAGGAGATATTATCAAAATGTGAAAAAGCTATTAATGCGCTTGCAGATTCAGGTGTTGAAATTATTGAAAAAGATACTATCTGGGAGGATAACCCTGTTGAAGCATGGATGGTATTCTGGGCTTCCGCGTGTGCAAGAAGACAACAACATTTAATTGGTACAGATGATTTTGAAAAAATAGATCCTCTCCTAAGATTGTTTATTGAAATGGGAACTACAATGGATGGAGCATCTTATGCTACGTCAATAGATGCTTGTCATAAGTTAGGATATCAATTACAAGGATTCTTTGATGAGTCCCCTTTAATAATAACGCCTGCAACTTGTGGACATGCTCCTAAGCTTGAAGGAGATGGTTTTGTTAATGGCAACGAAACACCTTCTTGGGTAGATTTTACTATGGGTATCAATATGACAAGAAACCCTGCCGGAGTTATACCGATTTCCACTCTAGATTCAGGACTCCCCGCCTCATTGCAGATTATAGGTGGACAGCGAAGAGATTTAGATGTGCTAAAGGCTATGTATGCATTTGAAAAGGTAATAGGATTCTCAGAAAAGGCTCGTGATCATGTCAACTCCTAATGTTCCCCTAATAGATCTCCAAAAAGCTTCGAAGGATGAAAATCAACTCAAATTGCTAGACTCTGCATGCAGAGATCATGGTTTCTTTCTTTTAAAAAATCATGGAATGCAAGATGAAATAAATAATATGTGGAGCATGTCAGAATGGTTCTTTTCACAAGAAAGAGAAGAAAAACTTAAGTTATTAAGATCTGAAGAAATTCCTCTTGGTTTCTACGATAGAGAACTTACAAAACAAAAAAGGGACCTAAAAGAAGTTTTTGACTTCATGGAAACAAGGCCAGATAAAGATATCAATCAATGGCCGGATGAACCTCTGTTTAGAGAAACAATGGAAAGCTTTTTTAGAAAATCCTCTGAAGTTGCAAAAGAGACCTTAGATTTAATTCTTCTCTCTTTAGGTATTTCCAAGAATGATTTGATATTTGGTGACTCTAAAACAAGTAATGCCAGACTAAATTTCTATCCTGTAGATGATCCTCTTTCTTTATTGGAAAAAAATGAAGTGAATGGTTTGGGTGATATGGCCCTTCATCATCATACAGATCCTGGCATATTGACATTATTGCTTCAGGACATGACAGGAGGATTACAAGCAAAATCAAAAGAATTTGATTGGATAGATATTACTCCAGAGAAAGACTCGATAGTAGTAAATCTAGGCGATGCCATGCAAGTTTGGACAAATGATAATTATGTAGCGGCTATTCATAGAGTATCTAAGAGAACATCTGAACCTAGATACAGCACTCCTTTCTTTTATAATCCAACTAGTGATTCAATTATTGAACCTTTGTCAATAATTTCCGCTTCAAAGCCTAGATACCAAGCATTTACTTGGAAAGAATATATCCAAGGACGTATTGATGATAACTACAAGGACTTAGGTCAGGACGATATTCAAATATCTAATTTTAAGATTAATCATCATCAAGCATAGTGGCGTGATTCCACCAGGCTAGATCGCTGAAAGCTCGTAAATCAAGTTCGTGAGTCCATGCTGATCGATGTTGTTGAGCTAAATGAAAGTAAGTCTCAGCTATCTCTTTAGGCAATAACAATCCATCATGTTCCATTCCTTTCGTTTCTCTTAGTTGCTGATACATTTCCGGGCCAAGCATCTTGCCGAGAGTATCTGGTGCATCTACAGCCCCGTCTACTACTATATGGGCAACATGAATTCCCTTGGAAGAGAACTCTGCATTTAAGGACTGGCAGAGCATTCTCCTTCCAGCCATAGCTGCAGCATGAGAGTGTTGAGTAGCATTACCTCGCATAGCCGCTGTAGCAGATGTTACTAGAATAGTGCCCTTACCTCTTTCTACCATCAAGGGGCAAAGAACCTTAGCTACCCTAAAAAGCCCAAAACTTGCCATTTTCCAACCCCACTCAAATTCTTTATATGTAGTTTGACTAAGGAGCTTCATACCTGTTTGTGCACCTAGGTTATAAACAACTACTTCTATTGGACCTACTTCAGACTCAACTTTATTTATGACCTCTTCAATTGCATTTTCTTCTATGGCATTTAAAAGCTGACCAGAAGCAGAACCTCCAGATTTTTCTATATCACTAATCAATTTATCTAATCCTTCTTGGTCAGAACGTCTACACAAGTAAGAATGGTACCCCTCACTGGCAAATTTAGAGGCTACTGTTCCTCCAATGCCTGCACCTGCTCCAAAAACTAAACATACTGGCTTCATAATTTTCTCCTATCAGTCTTAGATTGCATCTACTGGCTGTGCTGTATGCATCAACGTAGCAACCAATTTACCCTCTAAGTTAAACATCCTTCCTTCTGAAGTTGCACTTTTTTTTCCAAGTTTTATAAGATTAACCTCCATAATTGCTTTTCCCAACACAAGTGGTCTATGAAACAAAACATGTAAGTCTGTAGTCATGGGTGCTTTCTTTTCTTCATAACCCGAAATCATGGCGGCTGAGGTTGCATCATCTAGTGCTGCAGATATCATTCCGCCCTGAACAAACCCCATCGGATTCGCGCACATCTCATTAAATTCGCAAGAGAATTTTATCTTCTCACCTTCCTTGGATTCATATTTCAAATTGAAGAATTCCATAGAAGGACCAAAAAACTCATCATTAAATTTTTTCAATCTTTCTTCCATAATCGTTCTATATTAACTCTTAAAGTTAAATAAAGAAAAATTGTCATTTGAATGTCGCTAAAAATCTTTTTAGACAGCCTCTTTTTCTAGCTTTAAGGCCAAAAAAACATTAGTATTTACGCTCATTTTCATTAATTTCAAAACAATAATATGGATATAAATCTAAGTAGTGAAGATCTCGCATTTAGGGATGAAGTTAGGTCTTTTTTTGAAGAGAATAAAATTAAGTCGGGAGAAGATTACTTTTCCTGGAGATTAGGCTGGTTCAAAAAGGCCAGGGAAAAAGGCGGATGGGATGTTCCGAAGTGGCCTGAAAAATTTGGTGGTCCAGGCTGGTCTCCTACACAACATTATATTTGGGAACAAGAAACAGCTAGGGCGAATATACCCTTTGACCTTCCTTTTGGACTGGGTATGTTAGCTCCGATCTTAATGAACTATGGCAATGAAGAACAACAAGAAAGATTCTTACCTGATATAAGAGACAGACAGGTTAATTGGTGTCAGGGTTATTCAGAACCTGGAGCGGGGTCTGATCTGGCTAATCTAAAAACAAAAGCAGTCCTATCAGACGACGGCACTTATTACACTGTGAATGGGTCAAAGATCTGGACAACATTAGCTCATGTTGCTGATTGGATATTCTGTTTAACTAGAACTGATGACTCAGGGATAAAACAGCAAGGTATAACTTTTCTATTATTCCCCATGAAGCAAGAAGGTATTGAAGTTAAACCTATTATCACTTTAGGAGGTTCTCATACGGTAAATACCGTGCATTTTACAGATGTCAAAGTTCCTGTTGAAAACAGAATTGGTGAAGAAGGTAAGGGGTGGACTTACGCCAAAGGTTTACTAGAGCACGAGAGAACCGGGTTGGCAGGCCTATCAAAATCTTTAGTGGAACTTGAACAACTCAAAGATAACGCTAGATCAATTAAAAGAGGCAATGGAAACCTAATGGACGAATCTAGTTATAAATCAAAGATAGGAGAACTTGAAATAGATCTACTAGCTACAGAGTTTACCGAACTTAGAAGTCTAGCTTCAGCCGCTGCTGGAGGTGAACCGGGGCCTGAATCCTCAATTCTCAAACTAAAAGGAACGGAGATTAAACAAAGAATCCAGAAATTAACAGTTGAAGCAAGTGGTATTTACTCTTCAGCTTGGGGAGATAAAGGAGTTGGACCTGCCTTTGCGAAAGGCGGAACTGCAGGGTATTTGAATAGCAGATATTTCACTATTTATGGCGGAGCAAGTGAGGTTCAAAAGGATATTGTAGCCAAAAAAGTTTTAGGCTTAACTAAGGGAAGCTCAAAATGAACTTTGAATTATCTGAAGAACAAAAAATGATTCAGCAAAGCGTTGAACGCTTTGTACAGGAAAACTACGACCTTTCTAACAGAATAAAAATCAGCTCGGAAGATCCGGGTTATAGCAAAGAATATTGGTCTTCTATGGCAGAATTAGGCTGGTTAGGGCTTGCCTTTGATGAAGAAGATGGGGGGTTTGGAGGAAATCAAATTGATACTTTGGTTTTAATGGAACAATTTGGAAAAGGGCTGGTCCTGGAACCTTTCTTAGCAAATATTGTCCTTGGTGGTGGAGCAATTAAGAGAGGAGGCTCTGCAAAACTCAAAGAATCAATTATTCCCAGTCTAATAGATGGAAGTTTGCAACTGACCCTTGCTTATGCTGAAGAGCAAAGTAGATTTGATCTAGAAGATATTGCTACAGCTGCAAGAGAAGATGATGGAAACTTCTTACTCAATGGCAAAAAATCGATGGTCTTGAATGCTGAATCTGCTGATAAAATCATAGTAGCCGCGAGAACAAACGGTAGTCAAGTCGATAAGGAAGGCATCTCCTTGTTTCTCGTTGATGCTGATTCAGAGGGCTTAGAAAGGGAAAATTTTCCTACCGTCGACGGGCTACGAGCATCTGAAATCTCTCTTAATGATGTGAAAGTATCAACTGAAAATCTTATTGGAGAGAAAGATAAAGGTTTTGAAATCCTTCAAGCCGTTGCCAATGATGCAATACTTGCATTAGCTGCGGAAGCTGTTGGAGCTATGGAAGTCTTATATAAAGATACTGTCGAATACACTCAACAAAGAGAGCAATTTGATCACCCTCTATCTGACTTTCAAGTTTTACAACATAGAATGGTGGATATGTTTATGGAATATGAGCAATGTAAATCTCTTCTTTTTAGAGCGACTATGGAGACTGTTCAAGATCCTCAGCTTTCTCAAAGAACCGTGCATGCACTGAAGCATTTAATAGGAAAATCGGGAATCTTTGTTGGAGAAAATGCTGTTCAACTTCATGGAGGTATGGGAGTTACGGAAGAACTAAGAGTTGGTCATTTCTTCAAAAGATTGCTAGTTATTGATTCTCAATTTGGTAATGCTGATTTCCATTTAGATAAATTCACAAGTCTATAAAGTTAGTCATAGAACTTTTAGACATCTTTTCTGTCAAAATTAGACTATGAAAAATATTATTACCTTCTTGGCAATTAATTTACTCATGTTGAGTTGTGCTAATACATCATTACAACCTGATACTTATGAACGAGATGCGGCTCAAAGAGTTTCGAATGTTTTATACGGAGAAATAGTATCTTTGAAGCAAGTAAAGATTGAAGGAGACACTAAATCAGGAACTATTGTAGGAGGCTTAGTTGGTGCAGCTGCTGGAAGTGGGGTAAGCGATTCCAAACCTGAGTCTGAGATAGGAGCAGTTCTTGGAGGAGCTATTGGCGCAACTTTAGGTGGTAATTTGTCAAAGAACATAAGAGCAGTTGATGGAGTTCAGCTTACAATTAACATGGATGATGGCCGAACAATATCACTTGTACAAGAAGTTGGAGGTTATAACTTTTCTATAGGTGATTTAGTGGAAGTAATATCAATAAAAGGTAAAACCAGAGTCTCTCCTTCAGGAGTAAAATAGGTTATTTCAAATAATTGGTATCTCAGTTCTGAGCTGCCATATCAGCTTTATTTTCGACATAACCAATCTCTTATTCTTATGAAGCTTAAAGGTCACAAAATCCTTCAAAAAAAGTTATAAAGAAACTTTGTTATATAAAAGCCTTTGTCTATAAAATAACAAAAAGAAATAATTATGTTACGTGCTCTATTACTCATTCAATTTAGCTTAATAATAGTGTCATGCCAGTCTATGGACAGGACAGATGTGGATTTCTATCTAAAGAAGGCTAACACTTACAAGGCTGAAATTACCAGAGATGTCTGGGGTGTTCCACATGTATTTGGAGAAACTGATGCAGATGCTGCATTCGGATTAGCTTATGCCCACGCAGAAGATGACTTTAAAAATATAGCTGAAAATATGTATCTCTATAGAGCACAAATGGGACTCAGAGATGGTCCAAACGGTGCAGTTCAAGATTACTTAATTAAGGTTTTAAAGATAAGAGAGAGAATAGAAGATAATTATTCAATTGATGTGGATGAAGAGGTTCGTAAAATCATAGAGGCTTACGCATCTGGGATAAACTATTGGATGATTAAAAATCCAGATAATGATTTTAATCATTTCTTTCCAATTACAGAAAAAGATATTGTTGCAGGATTCGCCATACAAAATTTATTTTTTTCAGGAGTTGTGAGTTCCATCGAAAAACTTCAGAGAGAAGCCGATATACAAGAGGAATATACAACTCTATATAAGAATGAACAGTTTGTTACAGGCTCAAATGTTTTCGCTGTAAATTCTATGAAATCTTCCGATCAATCTACAAGAATTATTATCAACTCTCATCAACCTCTTGATGGTCCTCTTGCATGGTACGAAGCTCATATCAGGAGTAATGAGGGCTGGAATATGATGGGAGGTCTCTTTCCTGGATCTCCATTCATCTTTGTAGGATTTAACGAAAACATAGGATGGGGTTTTACTGTTAACAAGCCTGACCTTTCCGATAGTTATTTATTAAAAATAAACCCAGAAAATGAAGATCAATATTTGTTTGATGGTAAGTGGTTAGATTTTAAAAAAGAAATAATAAATCTTCCAGTTAAGATACTTGGACCAATTAGATGGACTGTAAAAAGAGAGGCGAAATATTCAGTGCATGGCCCCGTGCTAGAAGTTGGAGATAAAAACTACGCGTTAAAGTTCTCAGGTATGGAAGACATCAAGCAAGTGAATCAATGGTTTGCCATGAATAAATCAAATTCTCTTGAAGAATGGATAAATGCCATGAAGATGAGATCAATAATTTCCTTTAATGGTGTTTTTGCAGACAAAGAAGATAATATCTTTTTCCTTCATAACTCTTCTTCACCCTCTAGAAAGGAGGGAATAAACTGGAAAGATGTAATAGATGGGACTAGATCAGATCTTCTATGGGATGAGTATGTAAGCTTTGAAAGTATTCCTCAAATAAAAAATCCCTCTTCTGGGTGGATAGCTAGTACAAATCAAGATCCTTTCAAGGTTACAGATGCTGATGATAATTTAGATTCTAAGGACTACTCCCCTACTCTAGGATTACAAACCAGAATGACCAACAGAGCTTATAGGTCAATTGAACTATTTAAACAAAATGAAAAAATTGGAGAGGAAGAATTCGACAATATTAAATTTGATAATAAATATTCTACGCAATCGAGGTCTTATAAATATATTGCAGAACTATTTGACAAAAATTTTGAGACGGAAGAGCTCAATTATGCGAGAGATCTTTTAAAAAAATGGGACCTAAGAACAAATTTCAATAATTCCTCTGCAGCTCTTGGAGTGTGCGTACTTTCAAGTGAATGGATATCTGAGCAAGGTCAAAGAATTCCGCAAGATCCTGAAATCTCTTTTAGAGATTGCGTAACGGAATTAAAGCAGACTTATGGGAAAGTGAATCCTTTGTGGTCTGATAGGAATTTCATCGTAAGGGGAAATAAAAAAATTGCTGTGCAAGGTGGTCCTGACGTTTTGAGGGCTATATATGGAAGAAATGATGACGAAGGAGATCTCAAAGCTTCTGGAGGAGACGGACTTTACATACATGTCAGTTGGGATAAAAACGGGGTACAAAGCTCTAAGAGCATTCATCAATATGGAAGCTCTACTCAAGATAAGAATTCAGTTCATTATGATGATCAGGTAGATTTGTATGTAAAAGAGCAATATAAACCCACCTATTTTGATAAAGGCCAATTAACGGATAATATTTCAAGAGTATATTACGTACCTTAAATGGAGACACAAATGGCAGATATTCTATTACTAATTCAAGTCTTGATATCAGGTGTTATTTGCGGACTGATATTATTTCAGTCTGTCTTTGTGGCACCGGTAGTCTTCAAGGAATTACCTGAAGAAAGTAGGCCAATAATTTTAAGATCTCTTTTTCCTAAATTATTCAAATCTATTGCGGTAGCGGGCATATTGTTTACATTAGTTACCTATCTAGAAGGATCAACCGTCCTGATCACTTATCTCGTGGGTTTATTTACTTTCTTATCAGGTCTTATTTGCAACTCTATGATTAACGCCACAAATAAAGCCAGAGATGAGGGTAATCAAGAAAGATTTGCTACACTACACAGAATCAGTGTGTTATTAACTGTTTCAGTTCTTGCGGTGAATTTAATATGGATATTTATAGCGTGATATTATGAAAAAACAATTGAATGAATTCCTGAATAAAGGAGTAGATAAAGGTCTTAGTTGGACAACAGTAGCAAGTGAGAAACTGCTGCTTGCTTTAATAGGTATCTCTACTTGCCTTGCTTCAGCACTCTACCTTTACGAGATGTTAGTAGAGCAAAGAATTGAATTGGCAGATTTATTTATGCTGTTTATATATGCAGAGATATTGGCAATGGTTGGAGCGTTTTATAGTACGAATCGTATACCAGTAACTTTACCCATAATAGTAGCAATAACAGCGTTATGTAGACTGATTATCATGCAAACAAAAGACATGGATGGGATGATGGTTATGTGGGAAGCTGGAGCTATTCTGATATTGTCAGCTGCAGCCTATCTTATGAGTCTCAAAGATAAGCTGAGTTTAGAGAAACTAAAAAAAGATAAAGAATAATCCTCTATAAGTAGGCCGAAAATCTTTCTTCTCTCCATAAATGGATCATTTCATCTGAATTTTCTTCTCTTGAGAACCAAACTTTGTCAGACTCATTATTGAGTTGATGAACCTTAAGATTCTGCAAACCAGAAGGAGAGCTCTCATCAAAGAATTCTTGAATAAATCTTTCGTATCTTGATTCATCATTCATCTCTCTAAGGTATATAGCATTTCTCTTAATTTCTTGAAGCTCTCTAAAGTGGTAAATGTAGAGAAAGTTATCCTCTGCATGTGTCACATCAGGAAACAAGGGCTCATTAGTTTCAATCCATTCCTTAAACTGATTCCTAATTTGAGACATTTGAAGTTCCTCGAGCGACTTACCTATTTTTTCTATAAAGATTTCATCAAATCTTTTGTAGGTTTCTTTAATATCTTCTTTTATGCTCATATTTATTTGACTGGGTTACCAATTGAAAGTGGCCAAGCTTCCCAAATAGCAGATAGCTACAAGGAAGGTTAGAGACCCTCTAAATACTCTGTATTCTCTGTTTCGCATCTGCGCAGAGGCATTTAGTTCAAAGAAGAAAAAGGCAACAAAACTAATCAAACCAAGCCACAGGCAGTAATAAAGAAACATATTTGAGAATGCGACGATAAAAAAGCCTATTAATGAAAAAAAGATACCTATAACTAAAGAGAATTTTTGATTCTCGTTTTCCGACCATCCCCAAGTTATCCCTCCTAAAAAAGATAATATTATCCCTCCGTAAAAAGAGAGTAGTAGATTAAAGACATATCCTTCAGGAAATGGAACTAGCAAAGGTATGAACGAAAAAGAAACAAAAGGAATTAAACCCAAATAGCCTAAAATTCTTCTTATCTTTAGATTCATGTCCCTATGTTATATCGAGAGTATTTATTAACAAATTCTAGCAGCAAGTTACTTTTTAATTTCCATTTATTTTTTATATCTACGTACAATTGATATGTTAATCTTCTATGGAAATCTAATATAAAGGGAGTTTTAAAATGTCGGAATATATAAGAGATTACCCTCTCTATCCTCATGAAGTATCAAATGAATTTCTGTCTAATTGCTTTGGAGCAGAAGTTACTGCATTTGAATTAGATACAAGCATGACTGCTGGAGGAGTTTTAGCTGATGCTTTTAGAGTTTTCAATATTCAATATAGAGAAAACCAGTCATTACCTAAAAGTTGTTTTGTTAAATGCACTAAAGAAATACCTGAGGTTGTTGAATTATGTCTAGCAACTCAAGTTTATGCGAAAGAAGTTTATTTCTATTCAACCCTGATTAAAAAAGTTAAAGACGTAATAAGAGTACCCGAATGTTATGGAATATTTAAAGATGATGCAGATAAAGAATGCAAAGAATTTTGTTTAGTTCTAGAAGATTTTGATCAAGAAAGTTGGATGCCCTTTGATCAATTTGAAAATCCTATGAACTTTGAAGATACGGCGATGTTGATGAAAGATTTAGGTTCTTTTCATGCGGCTTGTTGGAATCAACCTATAACTGGTGAACCTGGTTTGGGGCCCTATAAAGCCCACTGGCAATCCCTAAATGACAGTTTCTGGGAAGAAGAAGAAACAGCATGGGATAAAGTATTGCCTAAATGGAAAGATGTTTATGGAGAAGAATTACTTTCCTTAGTTACTCCAGAAGTGCAAGAAACAATACTAAAAATTAATGAAATCTATAATTCAGAGAATGGAAAGAAAATTCAAGAAGAATTACTCAGTGAAATGCAGAAGAGGCCAAGAACTATCACTCACGGTGACGCTCGAGGAAATAATATATTCAAATCAACTGATAATAAAACTATTGGAATAATTGACTGGCAAATGTGGGCTGCAGGTCCTGCAAGTAATGAATTTAGTCAACTATGGTTCAATTCCTATTCACTAGAAAGCGGCATGATTCTGAAATTAAAAGAGCTTACTCAAGTTTATTATCAATCCTTGATTCATAATAATTCAGCAATAGAGGATGAATATCCTTTTGATATGTTACTCGCTGATACAAAACTTATATTTATCAACATGTGGATTCAATATGTTGGTTTTACATTAGGCTCGATAGATGGATATAAAGATCCCGAACAAGAGCAATCTAAAGCTAACTGGAGAGAGATGATGAAAAGAAATATGGAAACAGTTCATTATTCGGGTTGCCTAAATGAATTTGAAAGCTTCATAAACCAGAAAGAGTTAGGAGATGGATAAAAAGCCTCATCAATCCTTGGATGGAAACTTAAGAAAACGGTTCTATCTATTTCGTCATGGTGAAGTTGATTACACAGGAACAGGTGGGGTGGTTAAAGATCCAGACCTAGTCAATCTCACTGAAAATGGTCAAAAGCAAGCAGTTATAATTGATGAAAATACAAAAGATTTTCTTATTGAAAGAATAATTTCCTCTGGGCTTCCTAGAACTTTACAAACAGCTAGGCATATAGCTGAAAGGAGAAATTTAGAAATAGAATCTTTTCCTTCATTAAAAGAGTATCAGTGGGATCCTGAATTACTAGTTAAAACAGACATCAAAAAATTTGGTTATTTGTTTGAAGACTCTAAAGCAAAGGAAATGATAGGTGGTACTGAAGATGCTGATGAATTCTATAATCGAGTTACTTGCAAGTTAGAAGAACTGATTAAAGAAGACTGGAATAATATGGCGGCCTTTTTGCATGGTGCAGTCAATGCGGCAATAATGTGTTGGGTAAATGATGTTGATATTTCTTTTGCTTCGAAATACGACCAGGATCATGCGTGCTTGAATATAATAGATATCGATATTAATGAGAATGGTGAAATTGCGAGGAAGATCTTAAAAAGATACAACATTCCTCCCTATATTAGCTCTATAGACTCTGAGATAAAGTCATCTTGGGAAAAAACAGCCTCAAAGATAGCAAATCTAAAGCAATAACCACTTAACTAAATCCTGAAAAGCGGTCTTATCCTGAATTAAAAATAAGTGACCACCTTCATAGAACTTCAATTGACTATCTTTAATCTCAACGCTTAGAGCTTGCATATTCGTCACAGGAGCTATTCCATCATACTTACCTCCCATTAAAAGTACTGGGACATCTATGTCTCGTAAGGAACTGAATGTGTTATGTTCTTTTCTTGCCAAAAGCTGCTTCATAAGATTCTCGGGATCTGTAATATAATTTTGTCTTTTCTTGGACTCCTCCTTGATAGAATTCCATAAAGATTTATTTTCTTCTATCCAGTTGTCGGTAATCCTCAGATCATTTAACTTAATATTCTTTTCTAATTTACTTTCAGCATCTAATTTCTCTAACTCATGTAAAGGATATGATGATCCCCCTTCTCCACCAGAAGAGGTGCAAGCCAATACAAGTTTACTTACCTTACTGGGATGTCTTTTAATAAGTTCTTGTGCAACCATTCCACCGAAAGATACGCCCATAACCGGGATTTTTTCTATATTAAGTTCATCTAAGATATTTGCCGCATCGTCAGCGTACTGTTGCATTGAATAACTACCAGGGGGTTTTGAAGTTTGACCTAAACCTCTTTGATCATAACTTATTACTTCGAAGAATTTCGTTAGAGGAGAGTCAAGTTGATTTGGTCGATTTCTTAAATCTCCGCCCGTACCTCCAATATAAAGAAGTTGTCCATGTTCACGGGGAGCGGTCCTTTCTAAATATATATCTAGATCTTTTGTGCTTATAATAGTCATGCGCCTTAAGTATAAATTATAGGATAAAAAAATTATGAAAAAGGCTTATGTTTTGATATTAACTTTATGTGTTTTTAACTTCTCTCCTCAAGTACTAACAGATGAATTTAGTCTTTTTATTAAGACCTGCAAAAGTTGTGAATGGGTTACTTATCCAATGCCCTTTCGCCTCAAAGAACAATGCGAGATAGCCAGACAAGGCATCTTCTTAAAAGGCATGACCAAATGCTTGAGGACATATAAATAATGGGAACATGGAATAAAGAGCAAGCTTTCGAATGGTATAAGAAACAAGGTTGGATTGTAGGTTGCAATTACTTGCCTAGTAATGCAATAAATCAACTTGAGATGTTTCAAATGGAAACATATGACAATGAAATAAATAAAAAAGAACTTTCTTGGGCAAAAGACTTGGGATTTAACTCAGTCAGAGTTTATTTGCATGACCTTCTTTGGAATGAATCAGATGTTTTTAAAAAGAACTTAAATGAGTTCCTTGATATTTGTCATAATCTTGAAATTAAACCTACTCTGGTTCTATTTGATGATTGCCACAGACCTTTTCCTAAACTTGGTAAACAACCAAGACCAGTCAGGGGAGTTCATAATTCAGGTTGGAAGCAAAGTCCTGGGATGGCGCTTGTAAATGAGATTCATGAGAATAATAAACATACTGAGATACCAAGACTTCAAAAATACGTCCAAGAGATACTGCATGATTTTAATGATGATGAAAGAATCCTTATGTGGGATGTTTACAACGAACCTGGGCAATTTGGGATAGGCGAAAAAGCAATTACTTTATTAGAACTAGTTTGGAAGTGGGCTCTAGAAGTAAGGCCATCTCAACCTCTAACAGCTTGTCTAGACGGATCTGTTGGAAAAGAGGTAATTGAATGCAATGGAAATAATTCAGATGTAATTACTTTTCATACTTATGAAGGAGAAAAGCTTCAAGAAACAATAGATAGATTGGCAAAATTTGAAAGACCATTAATATGTACGGAATATATGGCACGCGAATTCGGTTCTACTTTTGAATTTAGTCTCCCTATATTTAAAGAAAATAAAGTGGGGTGTTTTAATTGGGGTCTTGTCGCAGGAAAGAGTCAAACACATTTTGGCTGGTCGACAATATTGGATTTGAAAAAGAAAAAAGAGCAAGGAGACTACCTTGATGAGAATGAAACCATCCCAGAACCTGAGGTTTGGTTTCATGATATTTTGAGAGTAGATGGGTCACCTTATAGCAAAGAGGAAGTTAGGTTCATAAAACAAATAACCTCTTCAAAATAACTTATAAGAAAGCTTAATTACATTAGATATGAATAAAATAATTTTATGTTGCCTCTTAACAATTTCATATTGTGTTTACTCTGAGCCAGAAAAAAAAGTACTTTGTGAATTAGAAGGCAATTATTCAATAACGTATGAAGACTTTAGAAGAAATTATTTTAATGAGGCAGTAGAAATTGCTAAAAATGTTGCTGTAACCACAACACAATCTATATTTTTTCTCAATAGGGCAAAACAGACCCTTAATAAAGATGCATGGGACAAAAATAGAATAGACGTAACTCAGTATTGGGCTATAGACGAATCTTCTGATGACTTGCTGAAATTAGACTATGTTATTGAACCAGCCCCTGTATGGATAACGCAAAGTGACTGGAGAAAAGAAAAAAAAGAAACTGGACTTTTAGTAACCCATTTTCTTGAAAATGGAGTTATGCATCCTAACTATCCTGAGTATAAAGTGGATGTCTATCAGCTTACCAATGAAATAAACTGGTTTACCGGTAAGGCAAGAATCAAAGGAGATATTTGGTTAAAAAGAGTAGATGGCAAGAGAGGTAAGGATCCCAAGATAGAAATTTTGGCTAAAGGTAAATGCGAAAAACAAAAGAGAAAATTCTAACTAGAAACTTAAGACTAAATATAAAGAACTAGCAATAATAACTGCCCAGACTGCTAAGGATAATAGTATGGGTCTAAATTCAAGCAGAGCTAAACTTTCTCTATTTATCTGTGTACCGATACAAAAAAGACCGGTCAAAAGGCAAACTCTATTTATCATTTTTAGATAATCAACAATA
>Ga0163111_10001263_pt1 | contig 15509 bp, 19 predicted proteins | sample CRUFie1St18metaG_FD_109645 | JGI IMG/M metagenome (GOLD analysis project Ga0163111, IMG submission 109645) | Marine microbial communities from the Costa Rica Dome - CRUD Field 142mm St18 metaG | ecosystem: Environmental > Aquatic > Marine > Oceanic > Photic zone | place: Costa Rica: the Eastern...
TCTATAGGCTTTCCGAATTTACACAACTCTTGAATAAGATCCGTGTGATTTTTTGCAATATGTGAAAAATAGCTAGGTATACCCATTTACTATAATGTTGCTGTTTGTGTTTAATATCATTCTGCAAATATTACTTCTAAAATTGTTTAAACTTAATAATTTATATTAATACAAATGCTTTTTATATCACCACCTTTTGGTAACTATATACATCTACCACAAACTAGGTCAATTAAAGGGAGTTATACATTAGAACCCAGAGATGGTTTAATTTTACAAATATTAAAAACACTTAGATTTTCATTTGATAAAAACGGTTGGATTAACAAAATAGGATTACGAAATAAGGGTTTACAATATGGAATAGATAATTATAATCATAAAACAGATATATTAAGTATAGCTATTTTGAATGAATCAGAGATAAAGCCTATACTAAAGATGTTGCCAGAAACAACAAACATTGAATTAAATGTGAGTTGCCCAAACATAAATAAACGATTAAATGATAAAGGTATAGGACAGTTTTTAAATCCGCAGCGTGAATGGTGTATAATAAAACTATCGCCTACCACGGAAAATGAAACCATAGAAAAATATTATTCTATTGGATTTCGACAATTTCATTGTTGTAATACTTTACCTGTTCAGGGAGGTGGGTTAAGTGGGCCATCATTAATACCTTATGTTTCTAATATGGTAAAATTTATATCACAATATCCGAATACCACTATAATAGCTGGTGGAGGAATACAAAATATGCAAACCTTAAATAAATATAAAAATCTAGGGGCCGAATATTTTTCTGTAAGTTCACTTTTTTTCCACCCGATAAAATCTGCTATATTTTTCAACAACTATTATAAAAATTTTAAAAATCACAATAAAAATTAATATGTTTTAAAACAAAATAATAAAATCGCAGTAATATTTAGACAAAACAATGCAAAACAAAAAGATTTCGGCGCCTTCCAAAAAAAAATCAAAAAAAATCGATCCATATTTATTTTCAAAAAATAAAACTGATAAATACATCAGTATGATCCAAAAAACAATGCTGTCTGTGCAAAAATATAAATTATTAGATGTCATTTCCGCAGGAGAAATGAGTTTGTGTATAAAAAGTTTGGAACTACTTTATGAGGATATAAATAAACTCAACTATACACTCAAGTCAAAAAAAGATATTGACTATGATGAGATCGTAAACCGTTTGCAAAAAGTTAACAATGAATTATCCAGTATATTTAGATCATATGGAACTGAGAATCTGGAAGATCTCGTTGCCGTATGTTTTGGAGAAACATATTTATCTTCAATAGTAAACAGTGAAAATAAAGATATTTTTGATATCTTGAAAACATATGTTCATCCTATAAGTTATAAAGTAATGGGGTGGATGAAACAGACTGATAAAAATAAAAAGGAGAAAACAACAAAACTAAAAAAAAATAGAATTGTGGAAGATTTTATGATAGTAGAGGTATCAAAAACATTTGACTGTTTTGATATGGCAAGAACAAGTCAAAAATTTCAAACAAAAGTGTATGGTATAAAAGTCTCTATTCAAAATCGTGAGAAAGAAAAAACATTAATTATATGTGGCATCATTGATGATATAATCCTACCGTGTTTTAATCACAAATTTATAAATGACAAAATAAAATCATTGAAAGAAAATGCAGAAGATCCCATTTTTCAAACAACAGATTACACAAGATTTATTGAATCAAGAACATTGAAAGAATTATTGGTGTATAGTTCAGAAGAATTGCGACAACGATTTGTGGGTTATATAAATCAAGCAAAACTAATGAAGCAAAAAACTATTGCTCAATTGGTAAAAGAGTTTTTATCTAACTCATTATATGGGCAAAGAACAACATTAATTCAATTGCTAATAAAATATAGTGATCCAGAATTTCAATACTTAGCTTATTTACTATATGATTTATTATCTAATGAGAACAGTGGTTCTGTGGATACATTTGAACAAACATTATTGTTTGATAGTCTGCCGTGGACAATAAAAAAATATTTTCAAGATGCTATGAAATCTACTGTAAAATACACGAAAAATCTCTCTAATTTTGACAGCAATAAAATTCCCATTGAGCAACAAATTTGTCTAATGAAGGCAAGTGACAGGGTAAAGGAAAAGGCTATGATAAAGCTAAAGGAAGTAAAAGCAAAAAGCGAAGACTCTGGTTCAAAAGCAAGACAATATTTAGATGGATTGTTAAAAATACCGTTTGGTATTTATAGACAAGAAGAAATATTAACAATATTAAAACAGTCGTCATCAAAATTTGAAAGCATAATTACGGGTATGGAATGTAGTGATCTAGTTCCAAAAAAATCAAAATACACAAATATAGAGTTATCTAAGTATATTGATATTGTAACGAATCAAATAATGCCGCAAATAAATACGACATATATCAATTCTATTTTGCAAAAATATACAACAGGGAAGAGGGAAAATTTGATAACAAATATATGTTTTATTAACGGTTTAATAAAGAAATATAATATTGATGTTCCAAAATTAAGACATTCAGGAAAAAGAACTGCCTATATGAAAGAACACATTGAAAAGTTTATAAAAAATACCGCAGAAAATAATGGGGTATTAAATGAACTAGGAAATAGAATTAATATACAAAATAATAGTAGTGTAACAATTGAAGGTGATATTTCAGAAATAAAAACAAATATTGAGAAAATATCAGATTATATGAGCGATATGAATTCTATATTAGATAGTGCTGTTCACGGACATAAAGTGGCAAAAAGACAAATAGAGAGAATAATAGGTCAATGGATAAATGGTGAACAGAGTGGTTACTGTTTTGGTTTTGAAGGGCCACCAGGAGTAGGAAAAACATCTCTAGCCCGAAAAGGGTTAGCTAAGTGTTTAAAAAATGATGATTCAAGTTACAGACCATTTTCTTTTATAGCTTTAGGTGGATCAAGTAATGGCAGCACCTTATCTGGGCATAACTATACATATGTGGGTTCTACGTGGGGAAGAATAGTTGATATTTTAATTGAAAATAAATGCATGAATCCTATTATATTTATCGACGAATTAGATAAAATTAGTAGAACAGAGAATGGAAAAGAAATAATTGGTATATTAACACATTTGGTAGATCCTACACAAAATGAATCATTTCAAGATAAATATTTTAGTGGGATTGACTTAGATTTAAGTAAAGCATTGTTTATATTTTCATATAATGATGTAGATTTAATTGATAAAGTATTGCTTGATAGAATACATCGTATTAAATTTAACCATTTAACATTAGAAGATAAAAAAACAATAACAACAGAATACATTTTACCAGAATTATATAAAAAAGTGGGTGTTATCGACATAATAGAAATAAATGAAGAAGTAATAACATATATAATAGAAACATACACAAATGAAGCAGGTGTAAGAAAATTAAAAGAAATACTATTTGAAATAATTAGTGAAGTAAATTTAGAGTTTTTGAAAGAGGATAAAAATATCGAATTACCGATTATAATTACAAAAGAACAAATTCGTAAAAAATACTTGCGAGATAGAAATCCAATAATAAGTAAAATGGTTCATCAAGAACCTAGAATTGGTATAATGAATGGATTATGGGCGAATGCTATAGGGAGAGGTGGTGTTATTCCCATAGAAGTCCAATTTTATCTAAGTAATACATTATTTGAATTAAAATTAACTGGAATGCAAGGAGATGTAATGAAAGAAAGTATGTCAATAGCAAAAACACTTGCGTGGTCTCTAACGTCCTCTGCAAAACAAATTAGTTTAGTAGAAAAATTTGATAAAACTAAAATTCAAGGAATTCATATCCATTGTCCAGAAGGCGCAGTTCCTAAGGATGGTCCATCAGCAGGAACAGCAATAACAGTTGCCATATACAGTATACTAAATAACAAACCAATAAAAAATAATGTAGCTATTACAGGAGAAATTACTTTACAAGGTGATGTAACAGCTATAGGTGGATTGGATCTAAAGATTTTGGGTGGTATGAAGGCCAATGTGACTACATTTATTTTTCCGAAAGAAAATGAGAATAACTATAATAAATTTAAAGAAAAGTATGATAAGGATGGTTTCTTAGACGGTATTACTTTCATACCTGTGTCTAATATTAAAGAGGTATTAAAACTAGTTTTTGCATAATAAAATATAAACCATATATATACAATGCCAATGCATCCATCATTCAATAATATAATTAAATTTGTAACTTTATTGTCTCCATTTATGCTAACTAGTTATTTGGTCCTTGAATCGTTCTTTAGACAAGATTTAAAAGGATTGATTTTCTTAGCTGGAGCTGTTTTAGCTTCTTTTTTTGGTTTAATATCAAGATTAATGTTTAAAATATCAAAACCACAAGATGCTCATCCAGGCTGTAATATTTTTGAATTTACAATTTTAGAACTAAATGCTTATAGTGCGCCTGCTTTCAATACCTTATTTTTGTGTTTCTCATTAGTATATTTATGCGCCAATATGTGGATATCAGGAAATTGGAATATAGGGGTATTTGCAACATTAATCGTTTTATGTATTAGTAATATTTTTGTAAGACTCAATATGAAATGTGTTGGTTCTCAAGACATTGTTTTGGGAGCTGTATTCGGATTAATATTAGGTGGTCTTTATTATGCACTAATTTACTCAACTCGTCCAGAATGGACATATTTCTCTGAATCATCATCTGATAGACAAGTCTGTAGACGTATAGGAACAACAAAATTCAAATGCACTATACGCAAAGCTTAAATATTTTTTTTAAAATAAAATATATTTAAGCAAAATATTTCCACCATTGTCTCATAAATGTCCCTACATCATCTAATACTCTAGTTCTATGCCATTGTGTAAAATCTCTTCTAGTAGAGTATCCTCCTCCAAATCTACTCATAAATAATTTGTATATTTGTAATTTTCTAGCTCTTTTATACATATTTAATTGATCAAAAGTAAAAATAGGTTTTCCTAAACGTCTATTAACATCGTTGTGAAATGTAAATAAAACAAATTTTAGATCTTCTTTTGTTTCTACATCCCTAGGAGTAATAGTATTAATGTAATTTGTAGCGTGGTATCTGCAATCAGGACAGGGAAGATTATAACATATTTGTCTTATTACATTAAAACAAGGAATAATATTATGCCGATAAAAATCCGGATGTATTTTTTCAGCAAACATATGAAAAAAATACCAGGTTGGAGTTGCCCAAACTCTAGACATGTTTATATAATTTATATAAAGACTTTTCTCAATAATAACACAAATAGAATGGAAAATATGGTAATAGGATTTCAAAATACACAAAAGCTCTTTTCAAAATTATTATGTGAAGCATTATGTGAAACAGAAACAAATGAACGCGAAAGATGTTTAATAACAGGCGATTATTTGGAAGAAGATTGTATTAAAATGAAATGCAACCATTGTTTTAATTATGATGCTATATTCAATGAGGTCAAGTCACAAAAACACAAAAATAAACTTAATCACTTAGAAACGCAGAAACTAATGCGTGGAGAAATAAAATGTCCCTACTGTAGAACAGTTCAAAAAGGCTTACTACCATATAGGGCCAATTATCCTAAAATACGTTATGTTAATTGGCCACCTATATTAATAATGAAAAGCAATAAATGCTGTGCAATACTAAAAAGTGGAAAAAGAAAAGGAGAAATGTGTGGTAAACCGTGTTATGAAAAATACTGTGGATCGCATATGCATTATTTAAAACAAAGTCAAACAAGCTCACAAAAAAACTATCCAGTATGTCAAGCAATAATAAAAAGTGGAAAAAGAAAAGGAGAAATATGTGGATGTAAACTAAAATCAAAATATATTCAAAATAAGAGATGTGGAAAACATTTAAATATAAAATAAGTAATATAATATAATGGATAAAGAAAAACTCATCGAAAATGTAAGAGAATGGATTGGTATTGATAATGAGATAAAACAACTACAAAAGATTATAAAAGAAAAACGTAAAGAAAAAAAAGGGCTAACAGAAAATTTGGTAAACGTAATGAAAACGAATGACATCCAATGTTTTGATATTTCAGATGGAAAACTTATGTATACTCAAAACAAGGTAAAATCTGCTTTAAGTAAAAAGCATTTGATAAAATCACTAACGGAATGGTTTAAAGATGATCCCACGCAAATTGGAGATTTAACAAAACATATTTTGAACTCAAGAGAGGAAAAAATAAGAGAAAATATAAAAAGAAAAATTAAAAAATAAAAATAGTATAATATTATAAATGGTGGATAGAAGTTTTGAATATGCAAATATCCTTTATAATATTAAACCTATTCTGAGCGAAGATTATAAAAAAATTTCAAAAAGCAATGCTCGGTTGCATATATGTTGCTTTAATATACAATCCAATGAAGAGGAAGAGGCATCATTATATCATTTAAAAAATCCAAAATTAAATAGATTAGGTGAACCAAAAATTCCCAAATTTTTCCTTATGTATTTATTACACAAATATTCAAATAATAATGGCGAAGATTTTATGATATTTCCATTTACTAAAAAAGAAAGCCATTTATCTGTATTAGATACTATAAAACAGTATTTAACAAAACGAATGTCTATTGAAAATTATAGAATAATAGGTTATAAAGAAAAAGGAGGCGACATTTATTTTTTTGTAAATATTTCCTATACTATTGAATTTGATATAGGCTCAAAAGGGTCTTTAACTTTTTGCTTATTGGATGAAATTTGTAATAAAAGAAAATTCTTGAATAATCCTATTAATCATTCTGTATTTTCTGTTTTTTATAACAACCCTAAGCTTATTTATTTAAAATTTAAAAACAAGATATTATCCATACCGGATGTAGGATTTTTTGGAGTTCCCAAAAAAAAGATAGCAATGGTTTTGGGTTTGGGAGGTAACCTAGGAATGGGTTCTGGCGCTAGAATATTTGGTCCGCATAGTAGTTTATGGGATTTTCAAAATTCTTTTAAAACAGCTATATGGTTAACTAGTAATATCAATTCATTGGATAATGAAAAAAGAAATGATGTGGATAAATATGGAAGATTTAAAAAATTTGGTGCTATTATACGTTATGCTGTATTTTTAGGAAGACGTTCGTGGCACATTATGTATCAAAATACAGATCCATTTTATAAAAGAATAAAAAATTTAGAGGGTAGTTTAACAAATTTACGAGATATGGAAAATGAAATGGCAAGAATACAAGTTGAAAACAAAAATTGGCCAAAAAAATATGATAGTTTAACTATGGCTCCATTTAAATTAAATAATATAAACACTATTTATCCAGGTTATAGGGCATATGTTTTGAGAAAAAACTCGCAACAAATTCCTTTATCAATGTATTATCCTGATCCAAATCAAGAGCTTCCATTATTTTGGGATCGTCATCACAAATATAATATAGAGTAAAATATATATATGAATAAGTTTCTTATAGCAATCGTAGGATTTTTTTTAATTAATTTAATATTTTCTACATTTGGATTTTTATTTCCAACTATGAATAAAGCAAATTTTATGCCATATCAGTTGTGGTGTAATGCAGTTATTATTTTTATATTGATACTTCCTTTAAGTATTGGGTCATACGTATATGAATAAAAGGTATAAAAATTGATTTATATATATAATACAAAATACATATAAATCATGGAAAAGAAACTGAATAGTCGATTTAACGCCTTCTTTTATAAGTTTAAAGATGATATTAAAAAACACATTACTGAAACATTGTTTGATGATTTAACCGCACAACAACAGGCAAAAATTATGAAGTTTGTATATGCTTATGAGGGTATGAAAATTACTAAAGAAGATTTACAGAGGAGAAAACGTGTTAAAAATGTAGTTCCCTTACATTGTAGATGTTGTGCAAAACGAGCAAATGGAGAGCAATGCACAAGACGAAGAAAGGATGAGTCTATATTTTGTGGAACTCATATTAAAGGAACACCACACGGAAAGATGGACGATAAGAATATCACTCCTATAGAAAAAAAGGTAACTGTATGGGCTCAGGATATCAATGGAATAATATACTATATTGATAACAATAAAAATGTTTATGATCCTCAAGACATACTTGATAATAAGGTAAATCCCACGGTTATAGCCAAATGGGAAAAAGAATTAGATGAACACGAACAAGAAACTGATAAATATTACATAAAGATGTAATTATGGAAATATGCTTCTAACCCATTTAGTAACTATACCAACATATATGACATCATCAAATATTTTATCAAATTCTTCTGGTGATTTTTTTGATACTTCAGTAATTTCAATCTCGTTACCGTGTTGATCCAAATAAATATTGCTAATTGAATATCTTCCACGCTGTCTTCTCGTATTTCTAAATCTTAAATTTTTTTGTTTTTCTGAATAGTAACCATAATTGATTGGTTTTTCGATTTCGCTAGAAGTGCTCATTTTATAACTCAAATAAAAAGTAATATTTTTAATTCAATTTTTAAAAAATTGAAAAACTTTTAAAAATTTATAAAATTGAAAAACTTTTATAAATTTCAATAAACAAAAAAAAAGAGATGCCAATTCCAAAACCTAGCGAAATCGACCAAAAAATCGTAGAGGCTAATAGCCCTAGCGATATACAAACACTACTAGCTACGCACGGAGTAGCGATAATAGCCCTAGATGACATTACTACACTACAGCGTAATAATGCCGTAAATGCTACGAAATTTTACCAAAATGCCAACGCAATATTTAAGGAAAATACCCTCAAAGAGCCCCCTCTCCTACAAAAGCTAATGGTAAATAAATATAAGCAGCAGAAAGCACCTGATGCATCCTCAGGAATGATACACCAATATTTCACCCCTATTCACCACTTACTACATAGCAGCGCTACATTAAGGGGGGTATTTGACACCTTAACTGGGGGCCCTACTATATACGCACCCAACAGGCTAAGAATATGCAACAGATTTAAATTCAACGATAACTCCTTACACATAGAAGGCAAAAATATCTTCGAAGTTAAGGAAGGTAATATTAAACTGCTACCAGGTGATATAGCCTGCATAGCTGGAATAGCAGGCCAGAGACGATTCGTATTCTGGGATATGAACGGCGCAGACCTTAAACCAATCTACGATCTCTGGGTCAAAAATGGGTGCAAAAACTGGACTAAACCGGACCCTAATTGGATGCAACAGCATTACGGTGGGCGCAGGCGTATGGTAACAGTAGACTGTAGTAAAAAGCCCTATCTCATACTCTGGAGCGAGAGCACACCTCACGAAATAGCCCTATCTCCATCCCTATCTGCCTTTATTTCCCCAGTAGAAAATTTTGATACTAAAAAGATTACTAAGAATACTATGACCTCCTATCACCCAAAAGAATACCTAGGGCTAACCCGACACGAATCTAACCTACTAGCCTGCTGCTACAATCTGCCTGGATTTACCTGGCCATCGGGGAAAAAAGCCTACGCATTCTGCCATAGTAGAGCCTACGGATTCTACCTAGATAGAATACGAGATCGCTATACTAAACTAAATGCACAAGGTAGGCGCACATTCCAACAAGCCCTATTAGATATAGGCACTATAGACCAACATACTCAAGAATACCAGACAGCCCTATCACAACGCGGTATAAAACTACCTAAGGTAGCATTCGCCGATACTACTCCTAACTTTATAGTAGACCTTCTATCACTTCCTGACCAAACCCTTAAAAACTATGGCTTCATCCCAACTGAAGCACCTAAATCGACTAACAAAATCTCCCTTATTTCCGCAGGCTTTAACCACTAAATAAAAAAAATAAACTCCAGTTGATTAAGGAGTTCCCTATAAAATTTTTTTTATTAATTTATAGAAAATGTAAGTCTATTTGGGAATTATAAGTCTATTTGCTAGATTATATCTCTGCTTGTGATGTAATAATTTTGAGTTACTACTGTTTTGTATTATAAATTGTCCTAATTTATTTCGCTGTAGAATAATACCATCATTTCCATCTTGAATATTTAATATATTTGAATGATTACTCACAACATAATTAGTTAAATAGTTATTGCCATACCAATATTTTAATTCTTTATCGTAATTACTACTAATATTACAATAAATATCATTAAATTTCCTTCGTAATATCGGACTTTGTGGTTTTACAGGCACAGGTGGTATCCATTTTCTATAAAACGTATCATTTTCATTAAATATATCTAAAATAATGCGTTTGTTATTTTTACTATATAAGTAATAAAAATTCCCTTTATTTTTTACTATAGTGTATTCTTTATTAATTGCTAGTAGTTTTGCCATTTCTCTTGAATATATAAATATATCAAAATCATCATCCCAGGGTATTCGTTTACCGTGCCTAATACATCCGAGTAATGTTCCACCCGTTAAAAAATAAGTTATATTATTTTTTTCTAAGTATGATAAAAATTCTTTAAAAAGAGGGAATTTTAACTTGTGTTGTGCAGATCCGATATCAATCATTTCTTTTATTTTTCTTTTTTTCGTTTTAATTTTTGAATCTTCAATATATCCGTTTTTTGCAAAAAACATTATATATTTTAATAATAAAAGAAATTTTATTATTTGTTTTTAGTTACTCATTCACTTGTTTCTTTTCCGCTTTATTTTTAATCAGGTAAGTCCTCCTTTTCAATACTTGTGTAACTATTCTCGCCGCGGAAGAACAATAAATATAAGTGTCTTTTGTTAATTTTTTTATATCTTCTATTTCACATATCGAAGGTTTATCATCAGGATCACCATCCCAGTGCGGTTGAATTCTATTCGCATAAAGTAAAAGCATTCGATATGAACTAAGAAACTCTCCATCTATTATATCTCTCTCGAAAGGGGGATTTACTCCAATATTATAACGTCTTGCTCTTTTTAACGCTCTTTTTTTAGCTCTTTTCATTCTGTCTCTAAGTTCTGTAATTGTCATATTTTTTCTATCCTTAGTAAAAGATAGTTTTGTTTTAGTGATGTTCATAGTGTGTTATATAGTTTGATTTACATTTAAAATCGTTCAATTTTTAGAAGCACAACAAATAAAAAAAAGAATTTTTATTTTTTTATTTTTTTTATTTTTTTTTTTGAAATTTTTAATTTTCTATAGTTAGGTAGTATAGGCGGCGGGTCATGATCTTGCCTATAATTTTGGCTTCGATGCCCATTTTTCGCTTGAAATTTCTGCATTCCTTTTTCAGCGACAGGAATTTTCTCCAATCATACTTTCTCACTTCCTCGTCGGCGTGAAATTTGACCCAAAAGAACAATCCCCTTGAGGATCCCTGCATTTTTATAATTTCGGCACTGTATACTGCCTCGTGTATGTTTTTTTTATCGAACAGAATTTCGCAATGTTCGCCCACTGTGTGTTGTTGAAAACAGTGTAGCATCTGCTCGGCAATACCTGGAACAAAAGTATCGTTGATTGCTTCGGTGGCTTTCTTTTGTTGGAGCGCAATTGGATACGCCTTTTTGTAGATGTATCCGCGCCAGAGAGCCTGAAATCGCGTGACCGCGCGGACGATGCGGTCTCTCATGAACTTCTCCTTAGGATATCCTTTTACCATACAAAAGTAGGGCACACCCATAAGTTCCCAGTTCTCATCATCCCCGACCCATTCCTCCCACTCGCCGTAAACCTTTACACCCCAATCCGTGCAAATGGGGCGAAGTTTCGGGCGAGAATACTCGTTGCTGGTTGGAGGTAGAGAGTCCCAATAACACGGGATACAGCCGACGTGAACCCACATATTCTCACCAGTCGTCGCCTGATAAAAGGTGATCTCCTTCATAGTGAGACCACACTCTCCGCCTGCGCCCCTATAACGGAGAGTCATACCCGTAGGCGCTCTGTTACAGCGCGTGATCTTGTCCCCGCGGTTGATGAACTCTCCACACGAGAAGCACTTGAACTTGAACTGGCTCTTACAGCACGCGTTACGTTCCATAGCGCGTTCAGAGGCAGCTGCGGCCAGAAGAGCCTTTTCGCGAGTGGAAGTCTTAGTCGTATACATTTTTATATTTATAATCTAGTGTCTGTTGTTTGTTGTTGTTGGTTGTGTGCCATACCTAATGCCTTAAAAAACATTTTCAATTTTCTGATTTCATAGTGGTATTTACCTGTTTATTAGGATTTAATAATTTATGAATATCTTCATAAATAAGGTCGATACATTTGTTAATATTCTTAATATAGAGTGGAACAATGTTTGCAAATGTTCCTTCAGGAGTTTGAGCTAGAGAGATTACTTCATCGCGCATTACTTTTGTATCACAATCTCTAGCAGGAGAACCCAGTTCAAGACATAATCCAAATGTATAACATATGAGACCATACATACTTTTACCATCGAAAACCTTGTTTGTGATGAGTTGTTTAAAAAAATCCGGGTCTAATTTTTCTTGCATATCTTTCCACATAGTTGAATCTCGTTTAACTAATTTACATAATTTATCTCGTATTTCTGTATATAATCTTACAAGCCAGTCGTAATCAGGAGGATCTTCTGCTACTTTTTGTTTGAGTAAATCAAAAAAAGCTTTTTCAAAATTGTCCCTAATTTGTTGATGTATTCTTTCCATCTGTATAATAATATTAATCTCTTTTTATACTATTTCCTCCGTTTCAACTATTGTAGGCAATCGTGATAGAGAAAATTCTCTTTCATTTATCATTTCTAGATTTGGAGGATTTCTGGTATCTAGGCAAGTGTATTCTCTAATTCTTGCTTGCCTAGCTTCATATCTTTCTCTACATTCCGTATAGATGACAGCTCCACAGAATGAACAGCAATATATTGAGTAAAGTCCACATAAAATTTCTCCGATCATTATTGTTTCTTGAGAAATTAAAAGATTTATTAAAAGTATTTAAATTAAAATACTTATTTTCAGATATAATGGAAGAGAAAAAACCTAAAAAGCGGGGACGAAAGGCAAAGAAAAAGACAGAAGAACCAAAACCAAAAAAGGTGCCAAAAAAAAGAGGACGAAAACCAAAAGGAGGAAAAATAATTCAGAAAAAAGAATTAGACTCAAAAGAAAATAAAAAAATAGCTATTCCAAATATAATACTTCATTTAAAGGCATCTACAAAAGAAATCGATTCTAAAATAAATACAGATAGTTTGGAATCTTATAATTTTGAAAAACAAAATCAACTTTCATATAAAAATTTAAAATCAGCAATTCCCGAAAATTATATACCTGAAGATGAAGAAGATTCAGAAAATTTGCATCATATCTGGAATAAATTATTGCATTTAAAGAAATCATTACATCATAATCAACTAGTTACAAAACGATCTGCTTGTTTTTGGTGCACTTGCCCTTTTGATAATCCACCTATTTATATTCCAAAACAAAAAAGAGGTGAAACTACTGAAGTATATGGAAGTTTTTGTAGCCCAGAATGTGCAACAGCCTTTTTAAAAAAAGAACAAATAGACGAGTCTACAAGATGGGAAAGATATGCAATGTTAAATAATATATATGGCAAGATTTATAATTACGAAAAAAGTATTAAACCTGCGCCAAATCCTTTTTATACATTAGATAAATATCACGGTAATCTCTCTATAGCAGAATATAGAAAACTGTTATTTGATGATAGATTGCTTCTGGTTGTAGATAAACCTTTAACTAAGATCGTTCCAGAATTATATGAAGAAAATAATGAAGTTCCAAATATCTATAGCAACTTATTAAGTGTTGACAATGTTAAAAAAACTTATAGACTTAAAAGAAAACAACCACCTAGTAATAAATCACAAATATTAAACGATAACTTTAACTTAACTGCTAAATAATAATAAGAATGTTTTATCCTTATTATTATCAATTACTACATATTCATCATTACAACTTTCTACAAAATGCCATTCTTCCTGTTTCCTTCTTTTTTCTAATTGTTTCTTTTTTACCCATTTTGAAAAATTTTTCGCTTCCTTTACAGTAGTCAAGGCCGCTCTTATTGTTCCTGCTACATATAATGTCCCTATAATTATCTCAATACCTGACATTATATATTATGTAGATTAATTATTGGATATATCGTTTATTTTTGTATTTTCCGCTTGTTTTCTAAAATGTTGTTGTTGTAGAAATTTTTTATATCGTTCACCGGCTTCTTTTTTTCTGTAGTATTCCCTGTTAATATTATCCATAAATCCTCTTATTTCTGTCATAATTCCCTGATTTCTTGAATTATATACTCTGTTTTTTTGTTGTTTTTTGTAAAAATCTGGATTTATATATTCTTTAATTACATTAAGATAGTTATTATTCCACTCTAACAGTTTTTCCTCACACTGTTCTTTTGTATAATCAGTTTGTCTCATAATAAGTTTTATAATTTCTTCCTTACGTTTATTTTGTCTAGCTCTTTTTTGCACATCTTCTGAATCTTCAATGTTAATAACATTTTTATCGGACATTATATATTAATTAAAAAATAAAAAATAATCATTTAAACGCTTCTAATCTATCTATAGTATTGATGTCTAATTCTTCAGGAATCGATGTATCTGCTGTAGTTGATGATATTGCTACACATATTAAGAACCAATTTGAAGGTATTTTGGCTAGAGTATCTAAAGATCAGTTAACATTACAAGAAAATGTAAATATGATATTAAATTTGCCTATCGTGAAAGGATTAATGGAAGAGAAAAAGGAGCTAGTCGATAAAATAGAAAAATTGGTAGCTGAAAATAGTGAATTAAAGATGCAATTAGCATCTCAATCTCGACAAAATAGTTTAGTTAATCAAGAAAAAAACATTCGTTTGGAAGTTAGAGAGCTTGATAGTGATACAAGTAGTGTTACTAAGGAAGAAATTGATCAACACATAAAAGAAAAAGAACTAGAAGCATTAAAAGATCAAGTTAAAACAATTACAAGTGGTTATGAATTATGGAAAGCGCAAGCATCTAGTATAGAACAAAAAGTAAGTTCATTGCCTGTTCACGCTTCACCATATAGTGTCTTACAAGACGATTCGGATGATGAGCCTGTTTACTCATCAGAAGAAGATGATGATGAAGAAGATGAAGATGAAGAAGATGAGGAAGATGAAGGAGAAGGAGAGGAAAAAGACGAGGAGGAAGATGATGAAGAAGATGATGAGGAAGATGATGAGGAAGAAGAGGAAGAGAATGAAGAGTGTCCACAATTATCCCAGTTGAATAGTTTAACAGGAGGAAATATTGGAAAAAACGAAGAACAGGAAGAGGAAAGCGAAGAAGAGGAAGAGGAATTTGATGTAGAAGATGTTGAAATAGATGGAAAAAAATACTATACTACGGATCCAGATAATGGAATTGTGTATGAATGTATGGATGACGGTGAGATAGGAGATGAAATTGGCCGTTTAGAAGAAGGAAAGCTTTTTTTATCGTAATATAATATAATAATGGTATTTCAAGAAA
>Ga0163111_10001264_pt1 | contig 15508 bp, 9 predicted proteins | sample CRUFie1St18metaG_FD_109645 | JGI IMG/M metagenome (GOLD analysis project Ga0163111, IMG submission 109645) | Marine microbial communities from the Costa Rica Dome - CRUD Field 142mm St18 metaG | ecosystem: Environmental > Aquatic > Marine > Oceanic > Photic zone | place: Costa Rica: the Eastern...
AACTAGACAAGAGCCAGTCATACCAGTGCCAAAATAATAATTTTCATCAGCAGTAAATACATTACTTTTTCTGATATCATCGAGAAATAATTTTCCGTATTCATCGTCAGAGATCAGAAATGATAGAAAACTAGAACCGCCAAGTTGAGATAGAGTATATACTGAGTTAGTTACTGATCCACCAGATTGGATGAAGGGATTTGAATTTCTAATCTTGTCTATAATTGTCTTCTGTTTATCCTTTTCTACTAACGTCATCAAGCCTTTCTCAATTTTATTATCAACTAAGAATTTATCTGTCACTAAGCAGACACAATCAACTAATGCATTTCCCATTCCAAAGACATCATATTTTTTCATTCTAATTTTTTTAATTTTATAACTCTATCTGGATAATCTGATATTATACCGTCAATATCAAATTTTAAAACATTTGCAATATCGGAATAAGAATTAACTGTCCAAGGAATAATTTTTATTTTTTTTTCTTTTAAATACATTATATCTTCCTCGTTAAGATAAATAAATTCTGGACTAAAAACATAGGGATTAAATCCTAGCTCTTTCAGATTTTTTTTTACATCATAATTTTCTGAAACTAGAAGTGATAACCTTATATCTGGAAAATAATTATTTATATATTGAAGAACTCTAAAGTCAAAACTTTGTATTGTAACTCTTGTCTGTATATTATATTTCTTTACTATGTCTAGCACTAATTGTGAGAATGCACTTACCTCAGGGTGAAAGATCCCATCAGTTGCTGGGCTAGATTTAATTTCTATATTATATAGGGGTGTATATTGAATGCTATCAGAATATTTCTCAATTGTATGTATTACTTCATTTAGAGTAGGCTTATATGAAGATATTTTCTTTTGATTTGGAAAAGATTTATTTCCAATAATCCCACAATCAAAAGTTTTTATTTGATCATATTTTAGATCGTAAGTATTATACTTATAAATATCTTCTCTAATTTGATTTAAATTACCATCGACACATATGTGACTGGATATCCAAGGCTCATGAGATACTACAACCTTATTATCTTTACTAATAACAACATCTAGCTCGATAGTATTTACTCCAATATCTATTGATTTTTTAAAACCAATCATTGAATTCTCAGGATAAAGGCCTCTGAACCCTCTATGACCCTGAATGTCAAAGTCACTGTCATTTTTACAAGAGACAATAAAAAGAAACAGTATAAAAAGATTATTGTTTATTTTCAAGTATAGATAAAGTGGAAATCAAAAGAAAAATACCTAGGGATACGTAAAGATAAATATCATGTGTATTATTAAATAAAAATTCATAAACGCTTACACCCAAAACTCCACCAACTAATGGTCCTAGTACTGGAATCCATGAATAATTTAATTTAGAATCTCCCTTTCCACTTATGGGAAGGATATAATGTGCTAGTCTTGGAATAAAATCTCTAACTGGATTAATAGCATAACCCGTTGTACCTCCAAGAGAAATACCTATAGCACATACCAAAGCACCAACAATAATTGGATTTAAACCCTCAGCAAAATTATTGATACCAATAAACTTAAGCCCAAAGAGTAAAGTGAATGTACCTATCAACTCACTATTCAGATTTGACCATTTTGAGTTAATAGATGGGGATGTAGCAAAAACTCCTAATTTAACATCTTGATCTTTGGTAGCAGACCAATGGGGTATATAGTGAATATATATAAGAATACAAGCTAAAAAAGCACCTAGACATTGACCAATAATGTATTGAACAGCGAGTAAAAAATGGATTTCTCCTGAAGATAAAAGCCCTACTGTAACTGCAGGGTTAATATGAGCTCCACTGTACTGGCTTGCATAAACACCTAAAGTAACCGCTAGACCCCAGCCAAATGTTCCCACTGACCAACTATTTCCCTCTTTGTTAGAGTAGCTTTTATTTAAGGATAGTCCGGCATTAAGTCCACATCCAAATAACACTAAAACAAAAGTTCCAATTGCCTCTGATAAAAGTTCATTCATTTATTTTATATTTATGCTTAAGTAAATCTATAAAATTTAATCTTTATGACTCTAAGATATTTTGTTATAATTCTCTTTTTTATATTTAGCTGTAAACCTATTGAACCTGTTAATTTTATTGAGGTAAAAGATGTAAAAATAAATAGGTCAAAAGATGATGGAATCTTCATCACTGCTCAGATTATTTTAGAAAATCCGAATAAAGTTAAAATAACTATAAATGAAGTAGATGTTGATATTTATGCAGAAGACATAGTTTTGGTAAGCGTCAACGATAATATACCAAGAGAATTAAAGGAAAATACTGAATCAACTATAGACATTGAAGGACTAATTAATGTAGATAACTTAGAAAAAATTTTAAACCAAAAAGGATTAGCTATAATCTTAGGTAACGAGGATATAGGCTTAAAATTTATTGGTAAAATTGTAGCCAAAGCTTATGGCATAAAAGATGAAATTGAGATCAACTACAGTATTGAAAGTGTCAAGGGTTTAATTAATTGAATTTTGTAATACCTTTTACATAATCTTTCAAATTTTTTACCTCTAATTTCCATTCACTTGAATTCATAATAGAATGACTAATTAAGTATTTTTTTAATAATTTTAAGTAATACTCTAATTGATCAATCTCAAAATATACTACTGAATTTCTTTGTGTAAAAAAATCTTTTAAACTGAGACACATCTCTCTCCTTCTACAATAAAGGAATTCAGCAATAATTATTTCATCACAATTAGCCTCTTCATTAAATATCTTAAATATTTCTAAACATCCATCCCCATAAATATTATATAGTCTACTAAACTCAGCTGTTGATATTCCATATTTTCTGCTTTGAATCTTACAGAAATTATAATCACTATCAAATAACTTTAATGATCTTGTTATGGACTTTATTTTTTTATTCTTTAATTTTTTTATAACTAAATCAACAACTCGTTCGGCCATCTTTCTATAGCCTGTCAATTTACCTCCAGTTATTGTAATTAGTCCATTATCACTGATAAAAATCTCATCTTTTCTAGAAATTTCGGTAACATCTTTCTCTCCATCTTTTATTAATGGTCTTAGCCCGACCCATGAGGATACTACGTCATTAATTTTTAAAGATATTGAAAACTTAGTGTTAACTGAATTAATTAAATAATCTACTTCTTCTCTTTTTACTGTTAAGCTGTCTGATCCATGATTAAATTTTGAATCTGTAGTCCCTATATATACAACTTTCCCCCTTGGTATTGCAAAAATCATTCTAGAATCTAAAGCATCAAAATATAGTGATTGCTTAATTGGAAATGTTTTTTGAGGAATGACAATATGGATACCTTTTGATAATACTAATTTTTTATTACTGTCATTGATGACATTATCAGTCCACGATCCGGAAGCATTAACTACCTTTTTAGTAAAAATATTAATATTTTCTTCAGATAACTGATCCTCACAAACAACACCATTTATTATACCTTTTTCATCAAATAAAAAATTTTTAAATTTTATATAATTAATTGGATACGCTCCATTCTTATACGATCTCTTAATTATATCTATAGTTAATCTACTATCGTCAGTTCTGTACTCAGAATAAAGAGCCCCCCCAAGTAAATCATTATGTTTTAATAAAGGCTCTAATTTTATAGTTTGATTTTTTGAAAGGATTTTATTTTTATCATTAGTTTTAACATTAGCCAGGTAGTCATAAACCTGGAGAGCAATCTTTGTAGAAAACTTAGATAATTTTCCATTTCTAAGAATTGGGAGTAACATTTTTTCAGATTTAACAATGTGTGGAGCTATATCATGAAGAACTGCTCTCTCGCTTCCTGTCTCATGAACTAGCCTAAACTTTAATTGCTCAAGATATCGTAATCCACCATGAATTAATTTAGTTGATTTACTACTTGTGCCTGAGGCGAAATCATTCATCTCTATTAGACAAGTTTTCAGACCTCTTGTTGAAGCGTCTAGGCATACCCCAGAACCTGTAATTCCTCCTCCAATAATTATAACATCAAAAAAATTATTTGAAATGTATTTCTTATAGCTTGTTCTATTAGAGGTATCTAAAAAGTTTATTTTTCTATCCAATTAAAAGTTCTTTTAACTGCCTTTTTCCAACCTCCATACATTTTATTTCTCTCTTCCATATCAATTTGAGATTGAAACGTTCTATCAATCTTTTGATTCTTAATGATCTGATCCTTATCCCAAATACTACTTTTCAGTCCGGCTAAATAACCTGCTCCCATCGCCGTAGATTCAATTATCTCAGGTCTTATTACCTCATTTCCTAATAGATCAGATTGAAATTGCATCAAATAATTATTCATACATGCACCTCCGTCAACCTTCAAGGAATTTAAATTTAAGCCCGAATCTTTCTCCATCACGTCTATGATATCTTTTGTTTGGTATGCTAATGACTCCAGTGTTGCCTTAATAATTTGATTTCTATCAGTATCGCGTGTTAAACCAAAAATTGCTCCTCTTGAGTACATGTCCCAATACGGCGCACCCAATCCTGCAAATGCAGGAACAACATAAATATCATCTAATTTTTTAACTGAACTTGCAATTTTTTCAGTGTCGGAAGCACTATCAATAATTCCAAGCGAATCTCTTAACCACTGGATGGCAGCACCTGCTACGAAAACACTTCCCTCAAGTGCATACTCTATATTATCATCCAATGAACATGCGATGGTTGTAATTAAACCATTTTCTGATAACATGAATTTTTTTCCTGTATTCATAAGAAGAAAACACCCTGTTCCGTAAGTATTTTTAACCATGCCATCTTCAAAACATGCTTGTCCGAATAAGGCAGCTTGCTGATCACCAGCAACTCCATTTATTGGTATACTAAATCCTTTATATTGAAATTCCCCAAAATTTGAAGATGATGTCATAACTTCAGGTAATATAGATTTGGGAATATCTAAATATTCTAATATTTTTTTATCCCATTGAAGAGTTCTAATGTTATACATCATTGTCCTAGAAGCATTAGTGTAATCAGTGACATGATTTTTAAAGTTTGTCAAATTATAAATTAACCAGGAGTCAATTGTTCCAAATAAAACTTTATCCTCTTTTAATTTAGATTTTACTCCATCTACATTATCTATGATCCACTTTACTTTAGTCGCTGAAAAATAGGAGTCTATAACAAGTCCAGTACTTTCTTTAACGTATGAAGATAGTTCATCCCTCTTCATCTGATCACAAATGCTAGAAGTTCTCTTATCCTGCCAGACTATGGCATTGTAAAGAGGCTTACCAGTATCTTTATCCCAGATAACGGTAGTCTCTCTTTGATTTGTGATACCTATACTTACTATATCACTTAATGATATAGAACTGACTAGTTCTTCAAAAACATCAATTTGACTTTTCAATATTTCATTTGGGTCATGCTCGACCCAACCCTGATGAGGAAAAATTTGTTTAAATTCCTTTTGCTTAATATCAATTAATTTTCCATTTTCATTTATTAAAATAGCTCTTGAGCTAGTAGTTCCCTGATCTAAAGAGACGATGTATTTCATTAATTATTTTTTGATATTAAATTTTTTCTAGTTGTAAGGTTATTAATAATATAATTACTAACTCTATCCCCCTGCTCAACACCATAAGTAATGGCAGGCATGTAGTGGATTCCTCCATAAATTCTACTGATGGCTGCCTCTTCTGAGGCATGTAGAAATGAGTTATAATTTCTAGCAGGTAGACCATACTTCTCTTCAGATGTATCTAAAAATTTAAAATTATCCCCAAGGATATATGTTAAAATTTTTGCAGCAGACCTCGAAATGACAGAATGTCCCGAAGTGTACTCTGGAAATGGTGGAGTTTGGAGGAATGGAATCCACTCACTATCAATATGTTGGTTAATAACTGTCTCTGGTCTGACTAGGATACTTCTCCATTTCTCATCCCAGCAGATAATAAATGAATCAAATAAACTTATCGATACTAATGCGTACGCATGAATAGTCTCCATTAAATTTAGGCCTGCTTCTCTCGAAGCGATTTTTGTTATACCAATCCAATGACCACCTGGGGTTATTTTCTTAGTAGCAAACATAGCATGTCCTTTATGATGAGAAACGTATGGGTTACAATCCCAAAAACTTGCAATTTCTTTTTGCTCTTCAGACAAATTATTTCCTATTTCATAAACCTCTAATAAGTCCTTGTAGAACTCAGAGTTTTTATCTAAACTAAACTCCGGTGGTGGTTTTGTAACGAACTGATTTGATGAGTCTATAACTAGTGTCCTAATTTTACTCCAGTGGGGTTCAATACCCTCCATGTAATCAGGCGGAGTAGGCTTCCAAGAGAAGTCATCACCTCTCTGAATTGTATATTTTGGAAATGACCTAGTCTGCTTATAATTATCCTTATCGTACCACTCTTTAAAATGAGAGGCAACTAATTTACCATAATTTATTGATCTATTCAGGATATCATTAGGTATACCCTGCTCTTTAAAATCTTTAAGTAATTCCTCTTGGAACATGGAAATTTTATTTTCTGAAAAAATCAAATCTTTACCTACAGTTATGAAAGCATATATGCTCGCAACAGGAAAGGAATATTCTTTATTTGGATCGGGTTTAGGTACTGGATCAAGCCCATTCAACTGACCAGAAAAAGATTGATAATTTAGATGGTTATTTATTAATACCTCGTACGCTGCAATACTTGGATAAGCATATATTCTTGAGGCTACAGGTGGAGAAAATATGTCATATACAATAACATCTGTGAGCTTTTGCATCGCATCATGAAATAAATCAGGGTCATTGTAAAAGTCTTGGTTATTTTGATATTTTTCATATGTGGAGCAAGACACAAAAAATTGAAAAAAAACAAAAAAAACTACTATTTTACTTCTCATCATCTAAACTAATTATGGAAATTTTATCGTTATTTTTTCCAATAACAAATTTAGATTTATTTTTATCTAAAGACAAGATTTTGGTTACATCACCTTTAATTTTTAAACCCGATTTTTTCTGATTTATATAATTAAAAGTTCCATCGCCTTTACCTTCCAATAATATACCATAACTAGATTCGAAAGTACCGAAATAAGTTGAAACATTTGAGTTATTACCAAACAGTAAAATATCAATGATTTTATCTTTATTATAATCAAAAATTTGAATGTCCCTTACAGGTGAAACCTGAGATATTATGGGTAAGTCTTTCTTAATAAAGTTTATCCCGTCATTAATTAAAACCATCGAATTGAAATTATTAACAGATAAGATTTTACTGCCTTCTAATATCTCATCTGTAAAAATTTCATTTATTTCTAACCCGGAAAAATTCTTATAGTATAAGAAATCTCTTTTTAGATAGTTTAGCTCCTTTGTTAATTCATCTTTATTTGCTAATGGATATTCCTTTCCATTATCCATGTAAGTAATTATGTTCTCGTCTCTTGAGTTCTTATCAAAATCATTTATATACATTTTAATTGGACTACTATCCGTTGGTTTCAATTTATTATTATTTCCTTGATTACCAAGTATGACATCTAATCTCCCATCATTATTCAGATCTGCAATTTCCATTGAGAACCACCAACCATAAATATTATTTCCAATGAAGTTTAAATCCTTTCTTAGTGATTTGCCATCATTATAGAAAAGATTAACATTATTCCAGTCTCCACAGGTTATAAGATCTTTCAAACCATCACCATTAAAATCCTGCCACTGAGCATCAGTAATCATACCTAAATTGTCAAATACTGTATCGATTTTAAAAGAACCATCTCTTTGATTTTCTAAGAGATAGCTTTTTGGTGACTTACCATACCCATCGTAAACTACTCTTCCCCCTATAAATAAATCATCATAACCATCCTGGTTATAATCATAGTTTCTTACTACAGAATTATGCTGAATTATTTGATCTAGTTTATCAGACCTATAGAAATTATTATTATCGTTTATATAAAGCCTATCCTTTAAACTATTTGTCAATTCAGAAAATTCATATCCGGCACTAACAACATAAAGATCTAAATCACTGTCATTGTCAACATCAAAAAAAATTGCATCAACATCCTCTGATAAATAATCATCTGATAAATGTTTTTGATCCGAAACTATAAACTTTCCATTTTGCTGTCCAAGTAGAAGCTCAGATTTTTGGAAAGATGGAGAGCCAATGAAGATATCATTTATTTCATCTCCATCTATATCAGCAACAGCTAATGCTGGTCCCTCTCTTGAGATCATAAATGGAATCAGCCTCTCTCTGTTAAAGTCATTAAATAAATTTTCATTGTGAGAATAATTTATAAGATTTTTATCTGATAAATCAGAAAAAATTTCTTTTGTGTCATTTTTAAAATTCTGTTTGATTATAGCATTTTTTTCTTGGAGAGTTATAATCTGATTTGCATTGATTGAAAATAATTTTTGAGTTTTTTTTGAGGGCCATAGGACAGACAATGAATCAACTTTTTTAATTTCACCCAATCCAAAATTTAATCCAGATGATTTTGAGGACATAAACCCCTTATTTAAAAAATTTTCCTTATAGAAAATTTTACCATTAACCCACAAAGTGACTTTGGCACCAACACCTTGAGTATTAAAATGATCACCTTCAAATTTTATTTTAAGATGATTATTTTTAGAAATTATTTTTGCGTTGTTATTATATAGGATAGCCTTATCATTAATATTATTGACTATCAAGTCTTGATCTCCATCGTTATCAAAGTCATCGTAAGTTGCACCATTTGAAAAACCTATATAATTCAAACCCCAATCCTTAGAGACATCTTTAAACTTAAAATTTGATTCATTTCTAAAGGCGAAATTTGTGACTTTACCTTCAGGCATATTATCTACCAAATCCTTGTTATCTAGATCTGGATTCTGAACTAGCCCACCAACTATTTTTTCATTAGATAGAAAGCTAATATAATCCAAGTCATTTGGTCTTCTAACAATTCCATTTGTCACATATATATCATTATTGCCGTCAAGATCAAAATCTTCCAACAAGGTTGACCAGCTCCAGTCGGTAGCGTGGATGTCTAGAAGCTGAGATATCTCAGAGAAAGATCCATTTCCATTATTTAATTGCAGGGTGTTTTTTGTAAACTGTTTATTAAAACCAAAACCTAATTTCATTTTATATATTTCATATGAATCTTCTCCAACTGAATTTTTTAGAACCTTTTCATCTTGGGGCAACATATCTAAAACCATTATATCAGGATATGAATCATTATTAATATCTGATATATCACTACCCATTGAAAATCTTGAAGTATATCGGATATATTCCTCTAAACTCTCTGAAAATGTTCCATCGCAATTATTTATATATAGATAATCATTCTCTCTGAAATCATTTGATATATAAATATCATCACAACCATCTCTATTTATATCACTGAGAGATACACCTAAACCATAGCCTATATTACTACTTAAAATCCCAGATTTTTCAGATACATCCTTAAACTTTAAATTTCCTTCATCTAACTTATTTTCAAATAGTTTATCACCAGACTTTTCACTTTTATTAAATCTCAATTCAGAACTCCCATAACTTCTCTCAGTATGAACTGAATGATTAAGAAGATATATATCAAGATCTCCATCTGCATCATAATCAAAAAAAGCTGCATGAGTAGAAAACCCTTCAAAATCTAATCCATATTCACTAGCTCTCTCAGAAAAAGTAAGATCTCCATTATTAATATAAAGCTCATTCTTACCAGCAATATTTTTATAACCACCAAGTCTTGTCTGATAAATATCTACAAATCCATCTCCATTAATATCAACCATATAGACACCTGTCTTCCATTCTCCTTCGGACCCTACACCTGATGAGTCTGTAATATCTTTAAAGGAGAGTCCACCAAGATTTAGATATAATTTATTTGACCCTTGGTTAGAAGATATATAGATATCAACTAAACCGTCATTATTTATATCACCAGTAGAAACACCTCCTCCGTTATAGTAATAAAGATATTCTACTAAGTTAAAATTTTGATTTTCAGTAAGATCATTTCTAAAATCAATTTTTGAGTTTAGATAAGACACTTGATTAAATAGGCTTACCTTTTTTTCACATGAAATTAATAGACATATAAAAAGAGTTAATAAATATCTCATCTAGAAAGAGTAAGATTGTAAGGTATCATTATTATTTAAAACTAGCAGATAGTTTTTACCACCTAAATTTTTTAAAATTGAAAAATCTCTAACCTGACTATCCAATGAAAGACCTGAATAATTATAGGGAACAACTTCAAACTTCAGTTCTTCACCACCTAATAAAATTTGACCATAATTTGCATCATACCTACCAACCTCTGGCTTTACATCATATAGATTACCCGCCAAAATTATATCACTGTAACCATCATTATTATAATCATCAATACCTACTGAAAATATATTTGAAAACTGAGACTCTATTGGCAGACTAATTTTTTCAAAATTATTTCCTTTATTTAAAAATGCTGAGGTTTTCAGATCATGGACAAGGTTAACATGACTCGTTCTAATTTTCTCTGGAGAAAATATGTCGTACACAGTTTGATTTTTATAGCTGTTATATTTCAAATATCTTTTCTTCAGGCCAGGCATCTGCATCACAAGATCGTGTCTCAGAGCCATAGTGTAAGAGCTATCACCGTTATACTGGAAAATAACTTGCTCTATACTGTTATTATCATCAAAATCATTTATGTACATACTAACCGGTTTTGACTTAGATGCTTTAAATCTTGAATTTTCACCATGATTACCAACTACTAAATCTAGTTTACCGTCATTATTCAAATCACCTAATTCTATAGTATTCCACCATCCCTCAGACTTTTCAAATGCACCTATCTCTTTTGGGGAAAAACTTCCATTTATATTTTCAAATAATGTAATTGGCATCCAGTGACCAACTAATATCAAGTCATTATCTCCATCAATATCATAATCAAAAAATTTGGCATCTGTTATCATGCCAATATTGTTTAATTTGTCAGCTATTCTAGCTGTAACATCAGAGAAGTTACCGTATCCATCATTTTCTAGAAAATATCCATTAGAAGGCAGGCCATATTTCTGAGGAATTAATCTTGTCCCAACGAATAAATCATCGTCACCATCATTGTCGTAATCATTCTTTAAAACAACTGAGGAACTTTCAAATTTACCTGCGGGAAGTATCTGAGTAGATTTATTAAATGTATCACCATTATTAAAATATAGTCTATCTCTTAGCTCCGGAGAATAAATTGAGTATTCATTACCACCACTTGCCACATAAAGATCTAAATTTCCGTCAGAGTTTGCATCAAAAAAAACACAATCAGTATCTTCTGATTCCTTATCTTCATCCAGAAAAGGATAAAAGTATTTAATAAACCTATTTTTTTTCCATATGTAAATCGATCCTGGATAGCCTTTCGACCCACCAATATATAAATCTGGATAACCGTCGTTATTTATATCACCTTCACATATACAAGAACCCTCGGAAGAGCTCATATGAAATAGGAGTCTGTCTCTATCAAAATCAACAAAATTGTTTTCATAATGAATATGAGTTAGAATTTCATCACCTATTTCATTAAATAACTTAACATTATCCTGGTAGACTTCATTGACAGAATTAGCATTAGATTTGTTAATTGAGATTGTCTGATTAGAGGAAATATTATACAAAGTAGTTTGCTTACCATCATCCCAGTTAACCTCGATAGAGTCAATACTAATATTCTCACCGATTCCAAAAATTAAATTATTATCAACTGTAGACTGAAATCCTCTAATTGGCATCTGCTCCAAATAAAAAATCTGATCTCGGATATATACAGTTACAGTTGAACCAATTGCATTTATATTTTCTCTATCCCCTTCTAGTTGAATCTTAATATAGTTATTTAAAGGAAATAGTTTTTCCGAATTATTTCTGTAAATGAAACTTTCCATATTAACATTATTTACAATGAGATCATAATCACCGTCATTGTCAAGATCTCCATAAGCTGAACCATTAGAAAAACTTGGATCACCTAAACCAAGTGATAATGTCTTATCACTAAATTTTAAATTCCCTTCATTCAGAAAACCATAATTAGAGACTGGTACACTAGGTATTAGATCTATCAATTTCTGGAAGTCTACGCTTCCAGGGGATGCTATCTGTTTAATAACTTCGTCCTGAGTGACATATTGCAAGAAGTCTTGGTCTGTTAAATCTTGATAAATACCGTTAGCTACAAAAATATCCTTATTGCCATCGTTTTGAAAGTCGAACATTAAAGCTCCCCAGCTCCAATCTGTGGCCTCAACCCCAGTCAATCTACCTATTTCACTGAAAGTCGAATTACCATTATTTAACTGTAATGTATTTCTCGTGTACTGATTCCAATAACCACTTCTTTTAATATTTTGGTGTCTATCCCAACTATCAAATGTTGTAACTGTTTTTATCCTCTCATCAGGTTGTGGCAACATATCTGTAACAAAAATTTCTGATAACCCGTCGTTATTAATATCGGCCATATCAGCACCCATTGAAGCGGCACTAATACTTTTTATCATTGCCTCAAGATTTTCAGAGAATGTTCCATCTTGATTATTTATATAGAGGTAATCCCTTTCGAAAAAGTCGTTCGAAACATAGATATCCATCCAACCATCATTATTGGCATCTCCTACTGTAACACCTAGACCAAAACCAATTATGCTTCCATAAATTCCAGCTTCTTCACTTATATCAATAAACTTTCCGTTATCATTTAAAAAAAATTTATCACCACCAACTTCATCTCTGATAGGTCTCTGATCCCTTCCAATACTCGTTATTCTGAATCCACCTTTATATGAATTATTTAGCAGATAGCAATCAAGATCCCCGTCTTTATCGAAATCAAAAAAGGCAGCATGCGTAGAATAACCTCTGTCATCTAAACCATATTCATATGCTTTTTCAGTAAATGTTAGATCTCCATTATTAATAAATAACTCATTCTGTTTATTATCTCCCTTTATATCACCTGAATTTGATACGTAAATATCAAGGTGTCCATCAGCATTGATATCAACTAAACTGACACCGGTACTCCAAGATTTATTTCCCCCAACACCAGCTTTTTCTGTTATATCCTCAAATGAGAAATTACCCTTATTAAGATACAATTTGTTTTTCTCTAAATTAGATGTGAAATAGATATCGAGAAGTCCATCATTATTTATATCACCAAGTCCAACACCTCCTCCATTATAGTAATTTCTATAAGTAAAAATATTAAAGTCTTCTTTGAAAGATAGGGTATTCTCAAACTCTATACCTGTCTGATAAGATGATAATTTCTGAAATAATTTTTCTTTTTTTTCTGAACATGAAATAAAGGAAAATATTAGAACGAAAACAAAAAAAAATCTATTCATTTCTTAAATTTTTTTCAGTCAAAATATCAGTAAATCTAGCACGTACCTCTCTCTCAGTTACCTTTGTTAAAGCTATTCTCCTGTTACCATTTATTGTAGCATACAACTTACTCTTATTTTTTGGTCCCTTAATCTCATAGAATTCGGTAACGTACCATTTTGATAATAACTCAATAATTTCATCCATAAGATATTCAGCAGATGTCTCCTTATTCCATGGAGCCCACCCCGTATACGAAAATGTGGTATTTACCTCATAAACTGTATCATTATTGAAAACAGGATAAAATAACATCTCAATATTTTGGCCAACAGACTCAGTTGGAATCAGATATTTAACAGAGTTATTAGATGGCCCTTGAGAAACTAACTTTTTTTTATTTAAATCCCAGCAATGAGAATAAAATTCTTTGGAAGACATACCAAATTTAACACCTAAAAATAGGGAATCATACCTTACGCCTGAAGCTATCTCATCTCTCTCAAGAATAACATAAGGATTTTTCTTACATGAAATAAATAGGATAATTATTCCAAAAAAATATAATCTATTCACGTTCTAAAATTTTTAGTTTTGAGTTATTTAGCGCAAAAATATAACTCTCTTTTTTATTTATTTTTATTTTACTTATATCTCTTAAATCACCATCAACAAAAACACCAGACTCATCTGAATTTATATACTGAAATTTATTGTATTTGTTTCCTAAAAATAAAGAAGAGTAACTTGCTTTACTTGGACCAAATTCAGGTTTTATTTCTGATAGATTTCCCCCTAATAAGATGTCAATAAACCCATCTTTATTAAAATCATCTGAAATTATACTGTAGACAGGTGATAATTGTGCCATGAAAGGGAGTGTATCAATCTCGAATTTTACTCCATTTAAGTTATTAAGTTGTAAGGATGCAAGATTATTAACTTCAAGAATCCTAGTATTCTCCATAGCAGACTCATCTAGTAAGCTGTTTAAATCTTTATTTTTATAAGAATCGAATTTTAAATACTTTTTCTTGAGATAAGGAAGTTGCATCCATAAATCCTTTAACTGGACAATTGGATACAATTTATCACCATAATACATACCGAGTATCTGTTCGGATCTTCCATTTCTATCAAAATCATTTACATACATCGTTAGCGGTTTATCAGCTGATGCCTCAAACATTGAGTTTAAACCATAATTTCCAATTATCAATTCATTATATCCATCAGCATTGATATCCAAAGAGTGTATTTTATTATATAATCCGTTTGTATCAGAGAGACCTAAAGTTTCAGTAATATTTATAAACTTATCATTATTTACTTTATATATAGTTATTGGCATCCACTCACCCACAACAATTAATTCATTCTTGCCGTCATTATCAATGTCAGTAAACTTACTATCAGTAACCATCTCCAGAAAATCTTGGTTACCTAAATACTTATATGTAAAGTCTTGGAATACTCCAAATCCATCATTAATTAGAACAAAATTTTTTGTTTTGGTCCCATAAGAGCCTGGATTTAATCTAGTCCCAATAAATAAATCATTATGCCCGTCATTATCTATATCGTCACTAGATATAGTTGAAGTACTCTCGAATGTAAGAATTGATGAGAAAGCATTTTTTGATTTCTCAAAATTCATATACCCTTTGTTTAGATAGAGTCTATCTCTTAATTCGGGCGAAAAATTAGAGTACTCACTACCACCGCTGGCAACTATAAGATCAAGAAGTCCGTCACCATTAAAATCTTCAACAAGGCAGTCAACATCTTCAGATAAAATATCAGCTTCAAAGGGTTTACTATAAGAAACAAAACTACCGCCAGCTTTTTGGTAATAAATTATGGAAATCTGCTCTTTTGCTGAACCGATAAATAGGTCATCTAACCCATCTTTATTAAAGTCTGCCTCACAAAGACATGGTCCCTCCCTCGAGTGCATTTTAAATAGGAGTCTTTCTCTGTCAAAGTCAACAAAATTATTTTCTACATGAGTATAATCTATGGTATTATCGGAAATCTTTAAGATTTTATTTTCTATATCAT